>Ga0209062_1000287_pt1 | contig 183696 bp, 148 predicted proteins | sample Coa_R2_2_FD_187158 | JGI IMG/M metagenome (GOLD analysis project Ga0209062, IMG submission 187158) | Surface soil microbial communities from Centralia Pennsylvania, which are recovering from an underground coalmine fire - Coalmine... | ecosystem: Environmental > Terrestrial > Soil >...
GCAAGGCTCGCTTCCGACCGGCTGGCTCGCCTTTGTCGGGAGGGAGTCGAACCCTCTGGATCGCTACGAAAGGTTTCAGCTCGTTTGACGACCATCCTCCTTTCCTGCTCTCCTGACGCTACCGCATTCCGCTTTCGCTCCATGCAGGCTGCGCATTGCTCGCCGATTGCGACGACTCCTGGCTTCTGTAACAATCGTACGAACACTAGAGCAATCGAGGCAGTCATCCATGGCCGAATGGTTCGTCGCCAAGGCATCCGACCTTCCCGATGGCGACCGCCGCATCGTCACCGCGGGCCGGCACGAGATCGGCGTCTTTCGCGCCGGCGATGCCTACTACGCCTACAGCAACACCTGCCTGCACTCCGGCGGCCCGGCCTGCGAGGGGCTCTTGATCAACCGCGTCGTCGACGTCATCGCGCCCGACCGCACCTACCAGGGACAGACCTTTGCTGACGACCTGCATTTCGTCTGCCCGTGGCACGGCTACGAATACGACCTCAAGACCGGCGAATGCGTCGGTGACCGCAAGCTCAAGCTGCGCAAGTACGAGGTGGTGCAGCGCGGCGAGGACATCTACGTCATCGCTTAGTCGCGGCCGCGAAACGAGATTGCTTCGCTTCGCTCGCAATGACCGCCTGAGGGAGAACGGCCATGGACATGCCCCGCTCGGAAGTCCGCAAGCTGCGGTTCGACGAGTATTCGGCGACCAAGCACCTCGAGCACGCGACGCGCCAGGCGCACGCGCGCAACTACCAGGACTTCCTCATCGTCGATGTCGATTCGCACCACTACGAGAACGAGTCGTACAAGGAGGTGTTTTCCTACATCGACAATCCGGTGATCCGCCGCGCCGCGATCGAATCGACCAAGCGCGGCGGCCGCTCCTCGATGATGAACTCGCAGGTCGGCTACCAGGACCTCGGCGGCCGCATCACCCGGCACGAGCTACGCAAGTACGAGAAGGTGCCGAGCGACGTCCACCGCGACATCGCGATGACGAAGACGTGGATGGATGCCATGGGCGTCGACTACACGTGTCTCTTCCCGACGCCGATGCTGTTTCTCGGCCTGCATCCGCAGATCGAGATCGAGGTCGCGATGGCACAGGGCTACAACCGCTGGCTCTGCGAGCGCATCCTCGCCGCCGAGCCGCGGCTGGTCTCGATGCTCTACCTGCCGTTCAACGACCCCGAAGCAGCCTACCGGACCGTAAAAGAGTTCGGCGAGCGGAAGGGCGTGGTCGGCTTCATGGTGACGTCGCCGCGCTACAAGCCGGTGCACGACAACGCCTACGTGAAGACCTATGCGTTGCTCGAGGAGATGGGCAAGCCGATCTCGTTCCACGCAGCCTATAACTGGAACGACCAGTCGCTACAGATGACCAACCGCTTCATCTCGGTGCACGCGCTCGGCTTCATGTGGTTCAACATGGTCCACATGACCAACTGGGTGATCAATGGCTTGCCCGAGCGTTTCCCCAAGCTCAAGGTGATGTGGATCGAGAGCGGGCTCACGTGGGCCTACAGCCTGATGCAGCGGCTCGACCACTCCTACATGATGCGCACCTCCGACTGCCCCTCGCTCAAGCGCAGGCCGTCCGAGTACATGCGCGAGATGTACTACTCCACCCAGCCGATGGAGGTGCCCGAGGATCCGTCGATCCTGGAGGCGACCTTCAAGATGATCAATGCGGAGACGCAGCTGTGCTGGTCGTCGGACTATCCGCACTGGGACTTCGACCTGCCGAGCGTGATCTACGACCTGCCGTTCCTGTCCGAGAAGGCCAAGCGCAACATCCTCGGCGGCAATGCCGGGCGCCTGCTCGGCCTCGACCCGACGCCGGTGAAGAAGCTGCCTTAGCGGATTGGATTTCCGTAGGCTGGCTTGAGCGCCAGCGAAAGCCACCGTCCCTGCGGCGTGAAAGTGATTGGTTTCGGTGCCGCTCGACCCATCCTACCAGCAACATGCCAATCGTAAGAAAAGTCACGCGGCCACTGCGGCCGCGTGGTCTCTGCCGCACAGATGGCCGTCGTTCAGTTGCCCGTGACCAAGTCGTGCAACAGGTGGGCCATGTTGCTGCTGTATTGGACAGGTTCTACCTTGGGCTGATGATGATGGTGGTGGACCCGCTTCGCCAGCGCGACTGTCGGCGCCGCCGCGATGACCGCGACAGCGAGCATAGTGGTCAGTTTTTTCATGATGCCTTCCCCAGCTTGCTTGAACGCTCGACCCCCGAGGAAAACCCTAACTCAGGATTCCTCCCGCTGACGAGGGCCTGCGCCAAAATGCCAGCGGGCCACGCCCGCTCTTGACTGATGCCATTGCGCCACGCCTTCGGTCGGCGCCTCACCCTGCGGCAGAAGCCGGCCATCATCGCAAGCTCAACTCGCGATGACCTCGAAGCCACCCGATCCAGGCCCACACGAGCGCCGGCACCGGGATGTTCGAGCGCCCGCGCACGTTTACCGGCATGTATCAGTTCCGGGTGCAGAAGCCGGCGCCCTCAGGCGCCGCCGATTGCCTCGCCTTTCCATGGCCTTATCGGCACGATCCGGCCGCGGTTCCGCCGGTAACGGCCCCTTAAATCGCCGCCATTAGCCTGCCCCATCGGGGACATCGGGCAACGGCCCGCAGGGCCGAGCAAGCATGGCGGGAAAGACCAGACGCACGGCGGAGCGGCGCGAGCCGGTCTTCGACGTCACGCCGGCGCCGCGCCGCAACAGCGAGCCGCGGCGGCGCGGCCGCAAGCGCTCGCGCCTGGGCCGCATCCTCTATTGGGGGGTGGTCGCATCGCTGTGGTGCGTGATTGCCGGCATCGGCGTCCTGTTCTGGGTCGCTTATCACCTGCCGCCGATCGAGTCGCTCGAGGTGCCGAAGCGGCCCCCCTCGGTGCAGATCGTCGCGCTCGACGGACGGGTGCTGGCAAACCGCGGCGAGATGGGCGGCGCCTCGATCCCGCTGCGCGAGATGCCGGCCTACCTGCCGAAAGCCTTCGTCGCCATCGAGGACCGCCGCTTCTATCACCACTACGGCGTCGACCCGATCGGGCTCGTGCGCGCGGTGCTCGCCAATGTGCTGCACCGCGGCGTCGCACAGGGCGGCTCGACCATCACGCAGCAGCTCGCCAAGAACCTGTTTCTGACTCCCGAGCGCACGCTGACGCGCAAGCTGCAGGAAGTGGTGCTCGCGCTCTGGCTCGAGCACAAATATTCCAAGGGGCAGATCCTCGAGCTCTATCTCAACCGCGTCTACTTCGGCGCCGGCGCCTATGGCGTCGAGGCGGCGGCGCAGCGCTATTTCGGCAAGTCGGCGCGCAACGTGACGCTCGCCGAGGCCGCCCTGCTCGCCGGCCTCGTCAAGTCGCCCTCACGGCTTTCCCCCACCAAGAACTACGACGGCGCCGAGGAGCGCGCGCAGCTCGTGCTCGCCGCCATGCGCGACGGCGGCTTCGTCGACGCCGCGACCGTCAAGGTCGCGATGGCGCACCCGCCGCGCATCGCGCAGCCGAGTGCCGGCGGCTCGGTCAACTACGTCGCCGACTGGGTGATGGACGTGATCAACGACCTGATGGGTCACGTCGACCGCGACATCGTGGTCGAGACGACGATCGATCCGGCGCTGCAGCAGGCGGCCGAGAAAGCGCTCGACGACGAGCTCGCCCAGAAGGGCGCAAAGCTCGACGTCACTCAGGGCGCGCTCGTCGCGATGACGCCGGAGGGCGCGGTGCGCGCGCTGGTGGGCGGCCGCAATTATGGCGAGAGCCAATTCAACCGGGCGATCGCGGCCAAGCGCCAGCCCGGCTCGGCGTTCAAGCCGTTCGTCTACCTGACCGCGCTCGAGCGCGGACTCACGCCCGACACCGTGCGCGAGGACAAGCCCGTCGAATTGAAGGGCTGGCGGCCGGAGAACTATGGCCACCAATACTACGGCCCGGTGACGCTGACACAGGCGCTCGCCATGTCGCTCAACACCGTGTCGGTGCGGCTCACCCTCGAATGTGGCCCGGCCGCCGTGGCGAAGACCGCCTACCGGCTCGGCATCACGTCGCAGCTCGATCCCAACCCGTCGCTCGCGCTCGGCACCTCGGAGGTCTCGCCGCTCGAGCTCGTCTCCGCCTACGCGCCGTTCGCCAATGGTGGCGTCGCCGTGGTGCCGCACGTGGTCGAGCGCGTGCGCTCGGCCGACGGCAAGCAGCTCCTCTACGTCAACGCCAACACCTCATTCGGCCGCGTGGTCGATCCGCGCTACATCGCGATGATGAACCAGATGATGCACCAGACGCTGGTGATCGGCACCGCGCGCGGCGCGAGCGTGCCGGGCTGGATCGCGGCGGGCAAGACCGGCACCAGCCAGGATTTCCGCGACGCCTGGTTCGTCGGCTACACGGCCCACATGGTGACCGGCGTATGGCTCGGCAACGACGATTCCTCGCCGACCAAGCACTCGACCGGCGGCGGCCTGCCGGTCGAGATCTGGACCCGCTTCATGCGCACCGCGCACCAGAACGTGCCGGTCGCGGCCCTGCCCGGCATGGGCGGCGGCTGGTACACGGGCGCGCCGGTCGCGTCGAGCTCATCGGACCGGCTGACGCCGGCCGACCGGATGGTGCCCGATCGGATGGCGCCGTCGCCGGTCGCCGCCAACAGCGTCAACAACAACGTGCGGCCGCAGGCCGATCATGGCCTCGACGGCTGGTTCCTCGACCGGCTGTTCGGGCGGCGGTGAGGCAGCTCAGCTTTTCACGCCGGCGACGCGCGCGACGCCGGCCCAGCGCTTGATCTCGCTCTCGAGGTAGGCGGCGAACTGGTCGGGCGTGTCGCCGATCGGATCGAAGCCCTGCTTGCTCAGCGTCTCGACGGCCGCGGGCGCGTGCATCACCTTGGCGGCGGCGCTCGCGACCTTGTCGATCGCGTCGCGCGGCGTGCCGCTGGGCGCGAGCAGTCCGAACCACAGGCTCGTGTCGAAGTCGGGCATGCCGGCTTCCTTCATCGAAGGGACATCGGGCAGCACCTTGGCGCGTTGCTCGGCCGCGATGGCGAGCGCCTTGACCTTGCCGGCCGCGATCTGGCCGATCACGGTCGAGGCGGGCGAGAAGAAGATGGCGACGCGGCCGGCGATGAGATCGTTGACCGCCTGCGGGCTGCCCGGATAGGGCACGTGCACCACCTTGATGCCGGCGCGTTGCGCGAACAGCTCGGTCGCGAAGTGCGGCAGGCTGCCGACACCGACATTGGCGCAGAGGAGCTCGCCGGGTTTCGCCTTCGCGCGCGCGATGACGTCGGCGACGCTGGCGAGGCCGGATTGCGGGCTCGCGACCAGGACGACGGCGCCGCTCGCGAGCAGCGAGACGGGGGCGAAGTCGCGCGTGAGGTCGAACCCGGGGTCGGGCTTCATCGCCTGGCCGGTGACGATCGACAGCGTCGCGACGAACAGCGTGTAACCATCCTTCGGCGCACGGGCGACGTATTCGGCCGCGAGCGCCGAGCCAGCGCCGGGCCGGTTCTCGACGATGATCTGCTGGCCGAGCAGGTCGGCGGCGCCGCTCGCGAAGACGCGGGCCGTGATGTCGGTCGCGGTTCCCGGCGTGAAGCCGACGATCAGCCGGATCGGGCGCGCCGGCCAGGTGCCTTGCGCCCGCGCGAGCCGGGGCAGCGACGCGACCGCCGCGACGCCGGCGCTCGCCTGGAGGAACTCACGACGGGATCGTCTGCGCATGCTGCCGTCCTCCGCAGCGCTCGATGACCGATAGGGGATGGTAACACGCGGCCGCAACCTGATCACGGGTTATGGCGGCTTGTTCGTGGATCGATCGTTGGCGAAACGTTCGGCTCAGTGCGACAGCGAACCGGCCCGGGCGTGACGGCCGGCGCGCATGGCGCTGCCGGCGAGGGAACGTACGCTTGACGAGGCGAGGCGCGCGAGGCCGACGGCGTTGATCAGCAGCAGCGGACCGAGGAGGGTCGCGACGAGGGTGGTGATCTGATCGTGGAACATGGGGGCCTCCGTTCGCCGCCTGCCCGTTATGGCGCGTACATAACAGCCTCTTCGCACAGGGAAAATTCGGTCGAACACTTAAGGAGTTCGCCGCATCGGTATGTTCACGGACGATTAAGGAAGCGGGCAGGTGGCCCGCATGGACCCCCCCGGTCTTGCCTTCGGCAAGGCCGAGGACAGGCTCCGCGAAATGCGGGAAAGGCGTTGACAGGCCGGACCCGATTGCGGCGCTTCGCGCCTCGATCCGGGCTACACTTCGCAGACGGATGGGAGGAACAAACAACATGCCGAATCTTCTCGACAACCACATCGCGGCCATCACCGGCGCAGGCTCCGGCATCGGCCGCGCCATTGCGCTGGGCTTCGCCCGCGAGGGCGCGCAGGTGGTGGCCCTCGACATCAACGGTGAGGCGGCGGCGAAGACCGCGGCGGAGATCACTGGTGCCGGCGGCAAGGCGGCGAGCCTCACGCTCGACGTCACCGATCGCGCCGCCTGCCGCAAGATCGCGGGCGAGGTGGCGGAGAAGATCGGCGCGATCTCGGTCCTCGTCAACGACGCCGGCATCAATCGGCGCAATGCGTTCGCGGGCGATCCCGACGCGATCGTGAAGGACTGGCAGGATATCATGGCGGTGAACCTCAACGGCGTGTTCAACGTGACGCATGCCTTCCTCGGCGCCCTGCGCGCCAACAAGGGGCGCATCATCAACATCGCATCGATCCAGTCGTTCGTGCACGTGCGCACGCCCAACTCGGTCGCCTACACGTCGTCGAAGCACGGCGTGCTCGGCTTCACCCGCGCGCTCGCGGCCGAGCTCGGCCGTGACGGCGTGCGCGTCAACGCGATCGGCCCGGGCCTGATCGAGACGCCGCTCAACGAGCGGGTGCGCGCGAACAATCCGGAGCTGGTGCAGGTCTTCCTCGACCACACCCCGCTCGGCCGCGCCGGCAAGGCGGAGGACATCGTCGGGCCGGCGATCTTTCTCGCCTCGGATCTGTCGGCCTATGTGACCGGCTCCATCGTGATGGCGGACGGCGGGTATCGCGCCATCTGACGCGATGCCTCCGGGCGACGGACCTTCGCGGCTTCTCGCCGGAATCGATCCGTCGATCCGGCATGTGTTTTTTTGCACAACCGGACAGCCCGGGATCCGCGAGGAAGAGGGCGTTGACGGCGCCGAGGCGCAGACAAGATGCGGGATGGTCCCGGATCGAAGCTCCTCGAGCAAAGGCGCCGCCCGAGTCATGCCTCACGGAGATCGGATCATGAAGCTCGCGCACAGCATCGTCATCGTCACGGCCCTCGCGGTCAGCTCGGCCCCGGCTTTCGCGGGTGGTCGCGGCCACGGCGGCATGGTGTTCGGCAATGGCGGCCAGGCAGGCACCACCAACACCATGACCGGCAACGGAGGCCGGGGCGGCAACGCCGGCATTTCGTTCGGCAACGGCGGCCAGGGCGGCAACGCCGGCACCTTGTTCGGCACTGGCGGCCACGGCGGAAACGCCGGCACATCGTCCGGAAACGGGGGCCAGGGCGGCAACGCCGGTACGTTGTCGGGCAACGGTGGTCGGGGCGGCAACGCCGCCGGACTGTTCTAACTCGCCGCCGGCGCTCTCTTCTCCGCACGGGGAAGGGGAGCGCCGGCTTCGTGCTCGCCTTGCGCGCGGATAGACGCGATCGCGTTTGCCACCCTGCGGTCCTTGCGCTTCGCCTCGCGGCGGCGCCATTCTGGCCTCACAGGGAGGCCATCCATGAGCCAGAGCAACGATCGCTTCGGCGCTATTCGCCGTGACTTCGCCGGCACCGCGCGTGGACCCTATCTCGACGTGGCGGTGCGCGGACTGATGTCGCGGGCGAGCCGCGCCGCACTCGATCGCCACCTCACCGACCTGACCGAGGGCACCGTCGACAAACCGGCGCTGTTCGCTCAGGTCGAGCGGACGCGCGGGCTGTTCGCCGAACTGATCGGCGCCGCCGCGCAGGACATCGCCTTTACGCGCAACGTCACCGACGGCATCGCGACGTTCGCGACCTCGCTCGACTGGCGCGCCGGCGACAACGTGGTGCTGTGCGAGGCGATCGAGCACCCCGCCAACGTGCTGCCGTGGTACGGCATCGCCCGCAAGTTCGGCGTCGCGGTGAAGAGCGTGCCGCAGCGTGACGGCGTCATCGAGATCCCGCGCATCCTCGCGGCGATCGACAAGTCGACTCGCGTGGTCGCGATCTCGAGCGTGTCGTTCTCGCCGGGCTTCCGCTTCCCCGTCGCCGAGCTCGCTGCCGAGTGCCGCAAGCGCGGCGTGCTGGTCTCGGTCGACGCCGCCCAGTCTATCGGCGTGATCGCAACCGACGTCGCGGAATGGGACGTCGACGCCATTGCGGTGTCGACGCAGAAGGGACTGATGACTGTGTACGGGGCGGGCTTCCTCTACGTCCGGCCCGAGCTGTCCGCGAACATGAATCCGATCTTCCTGTCGCGCTACAGCGTCGCCCATGACGGGCACGAGGCGAGCCTCGGCGATCCGGCGCGGCTGCGTCTCGCGCCGGGGGCGATGCGGTTCGACGTCGGCAATCCCAACTTCCCGGCCGCCCTCGCCGTCGAGCCTGCGCTCGCGCTGCTGCTCGAGCTCGGGCCGCACGCCGTCGAAGACCATGTGCTCGGGCTCGCCGGTTATTTCGTCGAGCGCATGCTCGACATCGGCCTGCCCGTCTATGGCGGACGGCCGGGCCCGCACAGCACGCACATCGTGACTGTGGGCGAGACGCTCGGCGCGGCCCACGATGCGGCGGAAGACCTCGACATGGCGAACCTGTACGCGCATCTCGTGGCGGCTGGCGTGCGCTTGAGCATCCGCCGCGACCTGCTGCGGTTCTCGTTCCACATCTACAACAACCGCGACGACGCCGACGAGGTGGTACGGCTCGCCGAGCAGTGGCTGCGCCAGCACGGCGGCGCGCGGGCGAGGAAGACCGCGTGAGAGGCCATACGTCATTGCGAGGAGCGCGCAGCGCGACGAAGCAATCCCGAGCGGCGTGCGCCTCAACGAGTTGAGATTGCTTCGCTCGCAATGACCGGAAGGGGGACCATCAAATGACTGCCACCGCCATCTCGGGCGAGATCATTCCCGCCCTCCCGGCGCGCTCGCGCTGGCAGCGCACGTTGCCGCTGCAGATGCTCGCCGGCCTGGTGGTCGGCTGCCTCCTCGGGCTGATGTTTCCCGACCTCGGCAAGTCGCTGCTGCCGCTCGCCCAGGCCTTCATCAAGGCGCTGCGGATGATCGTCATCCCGCTGGTGTTCTCGGCGATCGCGCTCGGCATCTACAACATGGGGCGCGAGATCTCCGTGCTCGGCCGGATCGTGGCGATCGCGTTCGCCTGGTTCTTCGTCGCCACCGCGCTGTGCATCGTCGCCGGTCTCGGGATCAATGCGATCTTCCATCCCGGCATCGGCGCCGACCTTTCGATCGCGGGCCAGGTACCGAAAGTGTCGGGCATCAAGATCGATTTCGTCGGCTTCCTGCTCGACCTCGTGCCGGTCAACGTCGTCTCCGCCATGGCGGAGCAGAAAATCCTGCAGGTGCTGCTGTTCGGCATCCTGTTCGGCGCGTCGCTCGCCGTGATCGGGCCGATCGGCCGCGACGTCGCCCGCCTGCTCGCCGGCGTGCAGCTCGCGATGATGCAGATGGTGCGCTGGATCGTGATGCTGTCGCCGATCGCGATCGCGGCCGTGATGGCCTGGCTGTTCTCCTCGCAGGGCATGAGCGTGATCCTCGCGCTCGCCAAGCTGGTCGGTGCGCTCTACGTGGGGCTCGTCGTGGTCGTGCTGGCGATGTGGCTGGTGCTCCTCATGATCGGAAAGAATCCGCTCGCGGTGACGCGCAAGATCGCCGAGCCGCTGCTGCTCGCCTTCACGACGCGCTCGTCGGAGACGACGCTGCCGATCCACATGGAGATCCTCGAGCGCATGGGCGTGCCGAACAAGGTGGTCTCGACGGTGATCCCGCTCGGCTACTCGTTCAACCAGGACGGCACCTCGCTCTACGTCTCGCTCGCGGTCGCGTTCGTGCTCGAGGCGCACGGCATCGCGCTCGCCTGGCCGGCGATGCTCACCATCATCGTCACCGGCCTGCTCGCCACCAAGGGCATGGGCAATGTCGGCGGCGGCGGGCTGGTCGCGGCGACGACGGTGCTGGTCGCGCTCGGCATGCCGCTCGAATCGGTGGCGATTCTCGCCGCGATCGACGTGTTCATGGACATGGGGCGCACCACCGTCAACGTGTTCGGCAACACGGTCGCGGTGCTGCTGGTCGACCGCTTCGGCAGCACCGAGATGGCGGAGGCAGCCGCCGTCCAGGCGCAGCCCGCGCCCTAGCCCGGGCGGCCACTCCCTCGCTTCGCCGCCGCGGCGGCGCGCAGGCGCTGCGTCGCGATCCAGATGGCGAATGACAAGCAGCCTCCCAGCGCGATCGCGATGGTGAGCGGCCAGGCGCTCGCGCCGATCGCGTGTGCGACCAGCGCGCCGGTCGAGGCCGCGACCGCCTGCTGGAGACAGCCGATGAGCGAGGAGGCGGCGCCGGCGCGCTCGGGAAACGGCTGCAGCGCGCCGGCGAGCGCCTGCGGCATCGCGAGCCCCAACCCGAGCAGGTAGACCGTCATCGGCACGACGATGCCGGCGACGGCGCCGGGCGCGAGCGCGGTCGCACCGACCATTCCGACCCCACCGCCCGCGAGCGCGACGACACCCCAGGTGATGGTGCGCTCGAGGCCGACGCGGGTGACGATCCGGGCAGCGAGCGAGGTCCCCGATATGTAACCGATGCTCGCGAGCGCGAAAGAGACGCCGAAGCCGACGGGCGAGAGGCCGAGCAGGTCCTGCAGCACGAACGGCGCACCGGAGATGTAGGCGAAGAGGCCGGCGTAGCTCGCCGTGATGACGCCGATGAAGGTGAGCGCGACCCGATGGCGGGCGACGACCGTGAGGCTCGCGACCAGGCCTGCCGATTGATGCGCACGCGGGCGCAGCGTCTCGGGCAACAGCCAATAGGCGGACGCGAGCGCGACGAGGCCGGCCGCGGCGATGAAGACGAAGCAGGCGCGCCAGCCGAATGCGGTCTGCAGCACGCCGCCGATCAGCGGGGCGACGATCGGCGCGAGGCCCATGATCGCCGCCATCAGCGAGAGCTCGCGCCCGGCCCGCGGGCCCTCGTAGAGGTCGCGCACCACGGCGCGGGCGAGCACGATCGTGCCGGCCGATCCCGTGGCTTGCAAAGCGCGGGCGCCGATCAGCGCTGCAATCGAGGGCGAGGCCGCGCAGGAGAGGCTCGCAAGGCAGAAGATCGCCAGAGCCGTCAGCAGCACCGGCCGGCGCCCGTAGCGGTCGGACAGCGGGCCGTAGACCATCTGCCCGACCGCGAATCCGATCAGATAGAGCGAGATCGTGAGCCCGACAGCGCTGGGCGAGGCTCCAAGGGCGGCGCCGATCGATGGCAGCGACGGCAGGTAAAGGTCGATCGACAGCGGACCGACTGCCGTGAGCAGCGCAAGCAGCGCGGTGAGCGCGAGGGTGTCGGGGCGGAGCATATGCGTTGTTTTTCGCGGTCATGCCCGCCTTGTGCCCGGCATCCACGTCTTGCGGCATCGGCAGCATGAAAGACGTGGATGGCCGGGACATAGGCGAGCGAAGCGACGCCGTGATTCGCCCACTATGCCCGCCATGACGGGGTTGATAGCTTTCCGGCGCACTAGGCGCCAGCGCCGTAGCGATGCAACTCGGCGCCATGCGCATCGAGCCACACCTTGGCCCTATGCGTGTCGGGGCACATTGCCATCACGGTGCGCCAGAAGCGCGGCGAATGGTTCATCTCGACCAGATGCGCGACCTCGTGCGCCGCGAGGTAGTCGAGCACGAAGGGCGGCGCGAGAATGAGCCGCCACGAGAACGAGAGCGTCCCGGTGGTGGAGCACGAGCCCCAGCGGCTCGACGGGTCGCGGATGGCGATGCGGCGCACCATGACGCCGAGCCGCGCCGCGTAGCGGCGGCTGGCGACCTCGAGATCGCGCTTGGCCTCGCGCTTGAGATGATCGGTGATGCGGCGGCCGACGTGCGGCGCCTGCCCGGCGACGCAGAGGAGCGGCGAGCCATCGGCGGCGACCTCGCTCCACACGGTGCCGCGGGCGCCGGGCCGATGCTCGACGCGATGGTCGAGTCCGCGCAGCGGCACGACGGTGCCGTGCGCGAACGGCAGCGCGGCGGGCAGCCGGTGCAGCCGCGCCGCAATCCACCCGCCGTGCTTCTGCGCGAAAGCGCGCGCCTCGCGCAGGCTGCCGCGCGGCGGCATCGTGAGCACGACCTCGCGCGTCGCCGCCTGGACGCGCAGCGTGTAGCGGCGCGCCTGCGGATGGCGGCGCAAGCGCACCCAGAGGATCATGCGGTCGAAGGCGATCTCGATCGCCTGCGGCTCTGGCGGTCGGCGAAACAGCGCGCGCAGCGGCATGGCGGGAGATTTTACGCTGATTCGGGCGCACGCGTGGCCGTGGCGTAGGCATGGCGCGCGGCACCGTCCAACCGGCGTGGGCAAAATCGCAGAAGCGCCGTGCCCCGCGGATCGACCGACCAGGCGATCCCCGCCTTCTCGGGGACAAGCTTTGTCCACCTATGGCACTTTCGCGCGCGATGACGGAGTCGTGTGACGAGGGTCTAGGCCTCGCTCGGCGACGGGCGGCGGGCGGCGACGGGCCGCGGCGTATCGTCGTTGGCGACGTGGCCGTTGCCATTGGCGGCGCCGTTGCCCTTGTGGGCGGCGCCGTTGCCGGCCCGCGCGCGGGCGGCACGCGGGGCGCCGTTGTGCGAGAGCACGAAGTCGGCGATGCGCGGCGCGATCTCGGCGCGGAAGCGCGAGCCGTTGAACACACCATAATGACCGACGTCGGGCTGCAGCCAGTGCGCCTTGAGGCTGTCGGGAAGATTGCTGCAGAGGCGGTGCGCGGCCTGGGTCTGGCCGACGCCGGAAATGTCGTCGTGCTGCCCCTCGACGGTCATGAGCGCGACGCGCTTGATCTTGCCCGGATCGACCGGGACGCCGCGATGGGTCATCTTTCCGCATGGCAGCGCGTGGCGCACGAACACGGTCTCGACCGTCTGCAGATAGAACGCCGCGTCGAGATCCATGACGGCGAGATACTCGTCGTAGAACTCGCGGTGCTTCTGCGCCGAGTCGCCGTCGCCTTGCACGAGATTGTAGAACAGCCGGCGGTGCGCCTCGATGTGGCGGTCGAGGTTCATGCTGACGAAGCCGTGCAGCTGCAGGAAACCAGGATAGACGTCGCGCATCACGCCGGGGTGCGGGAACGGCACCCTGGTGATGACGTTGCGCCGGAACCAGTCGGTGCCGCGCGTCTCGGCGAGACGATTGACGGCGGTCGGGTTCTCACGCGTGTCGATCGGACCGCCCATCAGGATCATCGAATGCGGCACATTCGGATCGCCGGCCGCCTCCATGGCGGCGACCGCGGCGAGCACCGGCACGGAAGGCTGGCACACCGCGATCACATGGGTATCGCCGCCGAGGAAATGCAGCATGGAGATGACGTAGTCGATGTAGTCGTCGAGATCGAAGGTGCCGGCCGCAAGCGGCACCATGCGGGCGTCCGCCCAGTCGGTGATGTAGACGTCATGGTTGGGCAGGAAGGCCTCGACCGTGCCGCGCAGCAGCGTCGCATAGTGACCCGACATCGGCGCGACGATCAGGAGACGCGGCTGCGGGCGATGCGGCATGTGGCCGATCGAGCGCTCGAAGCGCAGCAGGCGGCAGAAGGCGCGCTCCCACACGGAGCTGATGTGCACCGGCACACGCTCGCCGCCGACGGTGGTCGACGTGATGCCCCATTCGGGCCTGCCGTAGCGGCGGGTCGAGCGCTCGAACAGCTCGGCGGCGGCCGCCATCGACTTGCCGAAGGTGGTGGCCGAGAGCGGATTGATCGGATTCTTGTAATAGAGGCGGGTCGCGTCCGCGATGGCACGCGCCGGGTTCAGCGCCGCGTGGCTCATTTCCCAGAACCAGTACATCGGCGCGGAGAGCACAAGCCCACCGTCGCCTGGCAGCGCAGGCGCGCCGCCAAATTCACCAATCGCCATGGGCCCCCCGGCCTGTACCCGCTTTTCGCGTTGCAACATAGTGTGTCGCCTATCTGTCATACCGTCAATAGATATAGACATCGTTCAGATCTTTTGCCGGCCTGTGGAGCTTCGCGGCCACACGTCAAGAACTGCTTGAAATTCAAATACGTAGAGAACCGGACGTCATTCGCCGCCCTGCATGAGTGCGCCGCTGCGCCGCGCGCTTTTCAACAACCCCATGAACGCTGCCGCAGCGCCAACAAAGAAAACCGCGTTGAGCCCCAGCGCCTCGAGCATCAGGTCAGCGCGGAAGACGTGGTCGATCAGGAGGGCGCGCATGCCCTCGAACACGTAGGTCGGCGGCAGCAGCCAGGAGATGTGCTGGAGCCAGTGCGGCAGCACGGCGACGGGATAGTAGACGCAGGTGAGCGGCAGGAAGATGAACATGATGCTCCACGCCATGTTCTCGGCGCCGAGCCCGTTGCGCAGCACCAAGCCGGACACGAAGATGCCGACGGACCAGCTGGTGAGCAGCAGGTTGACGAAGAACGCCGCGAGCGCAAGGCCGAGGCCGAACAGGTTGAAGCCGAAGAAGGCGATCGCAAGCAGCGCGACCGGAATGGTCGAGATGGCGAGGCGGATCACGCTCATGGTCATCAGCGCGAGCACGAGCTCGATCGGGCGCAGCGGGCTGATCATCAGGTTGCCGACGTTGCGCGACCACATTTCCTCCAGGAAGGAGAGCGAGAAGCCGAGCTGGCCGCGAAACAGGATGTCCCACAGCAGCACGGCGCCGATGAAGGTGCCGCCGGCGCGGGCGAAGAAGCCGGCGTTCTGCGCGAGATAGAGCTGCAGGAAGCCCCACATCAGCATCTGCACGGCCGGCCAGTAGACGAGGTCGAGGAGGCGCGGCCACGAGGAGCGCAGCAGATACCAGTAGCGCTGGACCATGGCGGCGACGCGCGAGAGACTTATGGCACGGCTCATTGCGCCACCTCCCGCGTCTCGCCCTGCCCGCGGGCGACATCGAGGAAGACCTCCTCGAGCGAGTCGCGGCCGTAGCGCGCGAGCAGCGCCGGCGGCGCGTCGTCGTCGACGATCGCGCCGCGCCGCATGATGATGACCCGCTCGCACAGCCGCTCGACCTCGACCATGTTGTGCGAGGCGAGCAGCACGGTCGCGTTGCGCGCCGTGCGGTAGCGGTCGAGATGGCCGCGGATCCAATCGGCAGTGTCGGGATCGAGCGAGGCGGTCGGCTCGTCGAGGAGCAGCACCTCGGGCTCGTTGATGAGCGCCTTGGCCAGCGCGACGCGGGTACGCTGGCCGGACGAGAGCTTGCCGGTCTCGCGATCGAGCAGCTCGCCGAGGTCGAGCTCGGCGGCGAGCGCCGCGATGCGGGCGGGGATATCTGGCACGCCGTAGAGGCGGCCGAACACCTTGAGATTCTGCCGCACGGTGAGCCGGCGCGGCATCTCCACATAGGGGCTTTCGAAATTCACGCGGTGGAGCACGCGATAGCGCTCGCGCGGCATGGCGGCTCCGAGCACGTGCACGCTGCCGGCGGTCGGCTCGACCAGCCCCAGGAGCATCGCGATGGTCGTGGTCTTGCCGGCGCCATTGCCACCGAGCAGCGCCGTGATCGTCCCGGGCGCGAGCGCAAACGAGATGCCGGCAACCGCCGTCGTTTGCTTGTAACGCTTGACGAGGCGGTCGACCGCGATGGCAGGTGGGGCGGACATGGCGCGGCGTGTATAACACGACTGCGCTTTCACCTCTCCCCGAAGGGACAGGTCGACGCGCGAAGCGCGTCGGGTGAGGGGCGCTCGGAGTTTCGATGGAGCACCGGGAGCCCCTCGCCCGGCTCGCGGCGCTCACCACCCTCTCGCCTTGGGGGAGAGGGGAAAGGAAGGACCCGATGCCCGCCATCACGCTCGACCAGGCCAACGCCATCATCGCCGCGATCCTCCAGCGCGGCGCCGAGCTCGACTGCCGGCCATTATCGGTGATCGTGGTCGAGCCCGGGTGCAAGCCGAAGGCGTTCCAAAAGGAGGATGGCTCCTCGATGATCCGGTTCGAGATGGCCTTCGGCAAAGCCTATGCGGCGCTGGCGCTCGGCCGCTCATCGAAGCTCGTGCGGGTGCGGGCGCAGGAGAAGCCGATCTTCATGGATTATCTCCTGTCGGCCAGCGCGGAGCAGATCTTCCCCGAAGGCGGCGGCCTGCTGATCCGCGACGCCGACGGCGAGGTGATCGGCGCGGTCGGCGTCACCGGCGATACCGAGGACCGCGACGAGGAACTCGCGGCACACGGCATCCACGCGGCGGGCCTGAAGACGGACGATGATTGCGCGACGATGGGACGGCGGGTGAATGTGAGGAAGACGGAGTAGTGCGCGGCCTCGCTGCGGCCGGGAACGCCGATCCAGGACAAATAGCCGCTGGCATGAAGCCTATCCCGCTTTTCCCGCCGGCCTCGTCATGCTCTAAACTCCGCTCAATCGGCAGCCCGAGGGGCGATGTGGACGCGTTGACGGACCAGGGCGGCGTGATATTGCGCGACGGCGCGAGCGCGGAGAGCGTCGCCCGCGGCGACGCCCGCCGGCGGCGCTTCGCGTCCGTCGGCTGGGTCGCGTTCCTGCTCGCGCTGCTCGCCTTCCTGGTCATCTATCCGGTCGCGATGCTGGGCGTCGGCGCGGTGACCGACGCCAATCCGGTGGTGGAAGGCCTCGCCGGCCTGCGTCCCTCGCTCGCCAATTTCGTCGCCGTCCTCACCAATCCGAACGTGCTCGACGCCCTGATCAACTCGCTGATCATCTGCAGCGGAGGGACGGCGCTGGCGCTGGTGATCGGGCTCACCTTCTCGTGGATCGTGGTGCGCACCAACACGCCGGCCAAGGGGTTCATCGCTTCGGCGAGCATGATCCCACTATTCGTGCCGCCGCTCGTCGCCGGCGTCGCCTGGGTGATGCTCGGCTCGCCCAAGACCGGGCTGATCAACATGGTGTTCAGGTGGCTCGGCCTCGACCTGCACGTCGACCTCTACACCATGGGCGGGCTCGTCTTCGTCTTTGGCATCTACTACGCGCCCTATGTCTACATGTTCACCTCCTCGGCGCTGCGCAACATGGACCCGAGCCTGGAGGAGGCCGCCGAGGTCGCCGGCGCGAGCCCGGTGGCGACGCTGTTCACCGTGACGTTCCCGCTGATCCTGCCGGCGATCGTCTCCGGCATGCTGCTGTCGTTCGTGGTGATGCTCGGCATCTACGGCATTCCGGCGGCGCTCGGCGCGCCGGCGAACGTCTCGGTGCTCACCACCTACATCTTCAAGCTCACCGCGTGGCAGCCGCCGCTCTACAACACCGCCGCCGCGGTCGCGGTGGTGCTGATGGTGGTCACCGGCTTCCTGGTGGTGATGCAGCAGAAGGTGATCTCGGGCCGCAGCTACGCGACCGTCGCCGGCAAGGCCTTTCGCCCGCGCAGCCTCGACCTCGGGCCGTGGCGCTGGCTCACGCTCGCCCTCTCGGTCGTCTACCTGCTGGTGGTCGTGGTGCTGCCGACGCTGGCGCTGGTGATCACCGCGTTCCGCCGTTTCATGTTCATCCCGACGCTCGCGAGCCTCGTCGACACGCGGCAATACTCGCTGATGCACTTCCAGTCGGTGCTCGAGAATCCGATCACGATGCAGTCGATCTGGAATACGCTCGAGGTGGGCGTGATCACGGCGATTTTCGGCGGCATGCTGGCCTTCGCGATCGGCTACACGGTGCATCGCAGTCAGGTGAGCGGCCGGCGCACCATCGATCTTTTGTCAAGCCTGCCGGTCGCGATACCGGGGCTCGTCATCGGCGTCGCCTATCTGTGGGCATGGATCGCGGTCCCGGGCGGGCTCTACGGCACCATCTGGATTCTCGCCCTCGCCTTCATCGCCCGCTTCATGCCGGACACCGTGAAGGTGCTCTCCACCTCCTTCATGCAGATCCACCGCGAGCTCGAGGAGGCCGCCTGGATCTGCGGCCGCGGGCTGCTCGCCACCATCCGTACCATCGTGCTGCCGCTGGCGAGCCCCGGCGTGATCGCCGCGATGACGCTGCTGTTCGTGCTCGGCATCCGCGAGCTCGGCTCGTCGCTCTTCCTCTACACCAGCAACACCACCGTGATGGCGGTGCTGCTGCTCGATTATTACGACGGCGGCAATACCGGCAAGACCGCCGCCTTCAGCCTGATCCAGACGGTGCTGCTCGCCGTGCTGATCGGCGGCTTCAACCTGATCAAGTGGCTGCTCGCGCGGCGCGCCGCCGCACGGGCGCTGCCGGCCTCCGCAATCATTCGATGACGAACCGACGTAAGGGAGACGACATGACCACTCGCAGATCGATCCTCAAAGGCGGCGCCGCGCTCATGGCGATGCCGGCGCTGGCGACGCGCGCGCTCGCGGACGGCGAGTTCGGCTCGGCCGAGCTGATCGCGGCGGCGAAGAAGGAAGGCCGGATGGTCTACTACACGGCGAATTTCGCCGAGGTCGAGCAGGAGGTGATCAACGCCTTCAACAAGCGCTTCCCCGAGATCAAGGTCGAGATGGTGCGCGCGCCGGGCGGCCAGCTGATCACGCGGGTGAAGACCGAAGCCGCCGCGAACAAGCTCTCCGCCGACGTGATCGACCATTCCGATCGCGCGCTGATGAGCGACCTCGTCGACCTCTTCCAGGACTACGCGCCGCCGAACGCCGCCGACTACCGCACCGACGTGATGATCTCGCCCAAGCTGTGGCCGCGCGTCACCCTGGTGTGGTCGATCGCCTACAACTCGGCGCTGGTGCAGAAGCCGCCGCAGACCTGGATGGATCTGACCAAGCCGGAATACGGCAACAAGCAGATCGGCCAGGTGATCGCCGCCTCCGGCGGCACCACCTGGACCCGCATCATGTTCGAGCGCCAGGTGCTGGGCGAGGATTACTGGAAGAAGCAGGCCGCGACCAACCCGGTGCTTTATCCCTCCGGCGCCCCGATGGCCGACGCGATCGTGCGCGGCGAAGTGAACATGGGCCCGATCCTCTACAACGCGATCTTCCCGAAGCAGCGCGACGGCGCTCCGGTCGAGATGATCTTCGGGCCGGAGGGCGCGCCCGTGAACCCGTATGCGAGCGGCGTGCCGAAGACGGCCGCGCATCCGAACGCGGCGAAGCTCTTCCTCAACTGGTGCATGTCGGTCGAAGGGCAGACCTTCATGATCAAGCGGCAGGGCAACCTGACCTCGCTCAAGAAGGCGCCGTTCTATCCGAAGGGCTTCGATCCGGACAAAGTGAAGCTGTGGGTGCCGGAGATGAAGCAGTACGTCGCCCTGCACAAGCAGTGGGTCGAGGACTGGAACAAGATTTACAACTATCGGCAGTAACGCACATCGTCACGGCCGGGCTCGGCCGGGCCATCCACGTCTTGCCGCGAAAGAAAATACGTGGATGCCCGCGACAAGCCCGGGCATGACGCAAGAGGAAAGACGACGTGGCCGCAACGCTCGAAGTTCGCGATCTGGTCAAGGCGTTCGCCACCGGGCATCGGGCGGTGGACGGCGTCACCTTCACGGTGCCGCCGGGCGAGATCGTGGTGCTGCTCGGCCCGTCGGGCTGCGGCAAGACCACCACGCTGCGCTGCGTCGCCGGGCTCGAGCATCCGACCGATGGGTCGATCGCGATCGGCGGGCGCACCGTGTCGTCGCCGGCGGACGCCGTCATGGTGCCGGCGCGCCGGCGCGGCATCGGCATGGTGTTTCAGTCGTACGCGGTGTGGCCGCACATGACGGTGGCGCAGAACGTGCGCTATCCGCTCAAGGCCCGCGGCGTGCGCCGCGCCGATGCCGATAAGCAGGTCGCCGAAGCGCTCGATCTCGTCGGGCTGCACGAATATGCCAACCGGCCGGTGGTGTCGCTCTCGGGTGGGCAGATGCAGCGCGTCGCGCTTGCGCGCAGCCTGGTCTATCGGCCGCACCTGCTGCTGCTCGACGAGCCGCTGTCGAACCTCGATGCCAAGCTGCGCCTGCGCCTGCGCGACGACCTGCGCCGCATTCTCAAGGCGACCGGCATGACCGCACTCTATGTGACGCACGACCAGTCGGAGGCCGTGGTGCTGGGCGACCGGGTCGGCGTGATGCGCGACGGCAAGCTCCTGCAGATGGCGCCGCCGAACGAGATCTACAACCGGCCCGCGGATCTCTTCGTCGCCAACTTCACCGGCGCCTCGAACGAGCTCGCCGGCAGGCTGATCGCGCGCGACGGCGAGTTCGGCACCGTCGATCTCGGCGGCGGCCAGCGCGCCGAGGCCGCGCTGCTGCATCCGCTCGCGCCGGGCGACGCGGTGCGCATCGCGTTGCGGCCGGAGAACATCGCGCTCGGTACGGCGAACGGCGCCAACAGCTTCGAGGCGCGCGTGGTCGAGCGGCGCTATCAGGGAACCCAGACCGCCTACGACATCGACCTGTTCGGGCGCCGCCTCGAGGTGCTGGAATTGGGCACTGCCGCGCGTCATCAGGTCGGCACCACCGCCCCGGTGACGCTGCCGCGCGAGGCGCTGTGGGCCTATCGCGATACGGGCGCAGCGCGGGCCGAGTAGCCCGGATGGAGGCGCGTCAGCGCCGTAATCCGGGGAAAGGCTCTCCCGCATTCCGCTTCGCTCCATGCGGGCTACAACCCGCGACGGAACGCCGCCGCATCGCGCGGCGTTTTCATCTATTATCACGCCATGTCGACCGACGCGCCGAGCTTCACAGACTATCCGCTGCGCAACGTGCGGCTCGACACGCTCATCCGCCTGCGCTGGCTCGCGGTGTTCGGCCAGACCGCGGCGGTGCTGATCGTCAATGACGGCTTCGACTACGTGCTGCCGCTGTGGCCCTGCCTCGCGGTGATCGGCCTCTATGCCTGGCTCAACGTCGCGCTGCGGCTGCGCTTTCGCGGCAGCGCGCGGCTCGAGCCCGACCGCAGCGCCTGGCTGCTCGCGGTCGACATCGCCGAGCTCGCGGTGCTCTTGTTTCTGACCGGCGGGCTCGAGAACCCGTTCGCGTTCCTGTTTCTCGGGCCGGTGCTGATCTCGGCGACGGCGCTGCCGGCGCGCATGACGCTGATGCTCGCTGCATTTGCAATTGCGTGTGCGACCCTGCTGATGTTCTGGCACAACCCGCTGCCGTGGGCGCCGAGCGAGGAGGCGCAGGAGCTGCCGCAGCACTACATGGTCGGCATCTGGGTCGCGCTGCTCCTGTGCATCGGCTACATCAGTGTCTATGCGTGGCAGGTCCTCGGCGAGTCGCGCCAGCTCGCCGAGGCGCTGGCGGCGACCGAGATCGTGCTCTCGCGCGAGCAGCACCTGATCCAGCTCGACGGGCTCGCGGCCGCGGCCGCGCACGAGCTCGGCACGCCGCTCTCCACCATCGCGCTGGTGGCGCGCGAGCTGCAGAAGGCGCTCGGCCCCAACTCGCCACACGCGGAGGACGTCAAGCTGCTGCGCGAGCAGGCGCAGCGCTGCGGGGATATTCTCGGCCGCCTCAGCCAACTACCCCCCGCCGGCGAGCCGTTCGAGCGCATGAAGCTCTCCGCCCTGCTCGAGGAGGTGGTGGCGCCACATCGCAATTTCGGCGTCGACATCGCGGTCGGAATGCCCAAGGACGCCGGCGACGAGCCGGAAGTGGCACGCAACCCAGCGATCATGTACGGGCTCGGCAACCTGGTCGAAAACGCGATCGATTTCGCCCGCGAGCGGGTCGAGATCGACGCGGAGTGGAGTGGCGACGAGGTTCGGGTCACGATCAACGACGATGGTCCGGGCTTTCCGCCCGAGATCATGGACCGCATGGGCGAGCCTTTCGTCACCGGCCGCCGCCGTCGCCAGCGCGCCGCCAACGAGAACCCCGGCCTCGGCTTAGGCTTCTTCATCGCCAAGACGCTGCTCGAGCGCTCGGGCGCCAAGCTCGCGTTGGAGAACCGGCAGTTTCCCCAGCGCGGCGCCATCGTGAAGGTGCGCTGGGGTCGCGCCGATTTCGAGCGGCCGCTGGTGGGCGCTGCAGCATAGTCGCGGGTGAGACTACGTTCCGGCCACTATCAATTCGCTCGGACAATTCGTCCGGATCTGGCGTTCACCATGCGGACGGTCCATATGGTGTTCAGGTGGCGATGCAATTGGCGGGAGCATTCGCAATGGCTAGTATCGAATATGGCACGCCCACAAAGGCATCCCCGATGACGGAACTCACCGCAGTCGCGCCCCAGGGCGACCGCTCGCTGCTCATCGTCGAAGACGACAAATCCTTCCTGCAGCGGCTCGCCCGCGCCATGGAGGGCCGCGGCTTCGCGGTCACCATCGCGGAGACGGTGGCAGAAGGCCTGAGCCAGGTCGACAAGGTCTCGCCCGCGTTCGCGGTGGTCGACATGCGGCTCGGTGACGGCACCGGGCTCGACGTGATCTCGGCACTGAAAAAGCGGCGGCCCGACGCGCGCGGGATCGTGCTCACCGGCTACGGCAATATCGCAACGGCCGTGACGGCCGTGAAAATGGGCGCTTTCGACTATCTTTCCAAGCCGGCCGACGCCGACGAGGTCGCGGCAGCGCTACTCGCGCTCGAGGGCCGCAAGCCCGATCCGCCGGAAAATCCGATGTCCGCCGACCGCGTGCGCTGGGAGCACATCCAGCGCATCTACGAGCTGTGCGGCCGCAACGTGTCGGAGACGGCGCGGCGGCTCAACATGCACCGCCGCACCCTGCAGCGGATCCTGGCGAAGCGCGCGCCGAAGTGAACTTTTCTTCCCCTCCCTGCAGGGGCAGGGGAGGGTGAAGAAATCATCCCTCCCCATACGGCCCTGTCGGGTCATGCAGCGCCTGCAAACGGCGCGCGGCGGCGTGGGCGAAGGCCAGCATCATGCTGCGGCGTGTCGCCGCATGCAGGCGGTGCTCGGGCGCCTCGCGGATGAGCTCGGCGCCATAGGCGTCAGCGATGATCAGGCCGGCCTCCATGGGAAAGATGTCGGACGGCACGTGCACGGCGGTGGCGAAAAAGAGCCGGTCGCAGTGCGTCCGGTAGTCCGGCCATTTCTGGTCGACGCGGAAATCGGCGATCGACGACTTGATCTCGACGATCCAGAGCTCGCCGTCGTGGCGCAATGCGACGAGATCGGCGCGGCGGCCCGAGGCGAGCGGCAGCTCGGCGACGCAGGCCATGCCGTGCGCCACGAGCAGGCGCTGGGTGCCGCGCGCGACCGCGAGCGCGGTCGGCGACTGGCGGCCGTCAGCTGAGACAATCGGCGGATCGGCGACGAGGCTCATTCGGCCGCCTTTTCCGGCAGCGGCGCCGCGCGCTCGGGAAACGCGCGTGCCAGCGCGTCGCGGTTGGGCGCGATCACGCCGCGCTCGGTGATGAGACCGGTGACGAGGCGCGCGGGCGTCACGTCGAAGGCGTAGTTGGCGACGGGCGAGCCTTTCGGGATCACCCGCACGGTCTCGATGCGGCCGTCGGCGGTCTCGCCCGCGATGGTCGCAACCTCGTCGGGCGAGCGCTCCTCGATCGGAATGTCGCAGCCTTGCGCGATCTTGAAGTCGATCGTCGGCGACGGCAGGCCGATATAGAACGGCACGCCGTTGTCGTGCGCCGCGAGCGCCTTGAGATAGGTGCCGATCTTGTTGCACACGTCGCCGTTGGCAGCAACGCGGTCGGCGCCGACGATCGCCATGTCGACGCGCCCGTGCTGCATCAGGTGGCCGCCGGTGTTGTCGGCGATCACACGGTGCGGCACGCCGTGATGGTTGAGCTCCCAGGCGGTGAGCGAAGAGCCCTGGTTGCGCGGGCGCGTCTCGTCGACCCAGACATGGACTGGCACGCCCGCGTCGTGCGCCGTAAAGACCGGCGCGAGCGCGGTGCCGACGTCGACGGTGGCGAGCCAGCCGGCATTGCAATGGGTGAGCACGTTGACGGGCTCGCCCGGCTTCTTGTCCGCCGCGATCGCCTTGATCAGCTCGGCGCCGTGCCGGCCGATCGCGCGGTTGATCGCGACGTCCTCCTCGGCAATTTCGGCGGCGCGCGCGTAAGCCGCGGCGACGCGCTCCGCGCGCGGGCGATTGCGCACCGCCGCCATCATCTCGTCGAGCGCCCAGCGCAGGTTGACCGCGGTCGGCCGCGTCGCGAGCAGCGTCGCATAAGCGCGCTCGATGCCTTCGTCGGAAGCATCATCGCGCAGCGCGAGGCACATGCCATAGGCGGCGGTCGCACCGATCAGTGGGGCGCCGCGGATCACCATGGTCGAGATCGCCGCAGCCGCGTCCGCGAGCGAGACAAGGCGCCTGGTCTCGAAGCGATGCGGCAGCTTGGTCTGGTCGATCACGCCGACCGACCAGCCGTCCGCCTCTACCCAGATGGTGCGCCAGGGCTTGCCGTCGATTTTCATGCGCTCTCCTGCCATCGCCATACGACGCGCATACGGGATCGCACAAGGCTTTGCGGTTCGCGCGACCGCCTGTCTATAGTGATCTTCCACAGGTACAGGAACCACGCGCCGGCGCATCTGGGAGCTGGCCAACCTGTCAGCGGGGCAAAAGCGCCATGCCGACCGACGCATCGACCGCCGAGGAGACGTACACGCCGCGCGAGCGCAGGTTCATCGCGGCGTCGGCGATCTTCGGTTACGGCTTCGATTTCTACAATCTGATCATCATGACGTTCCTGCTGACGCAGATCCAGACGTCGCTCGGAATGACCTTGCCGCAGGTCGGGCTCGTCGGCGCGATGACGCTCACGGCCTCTGTGGTCGGCGGCATCGCGATCGGCTGGCTCGGTGATCTGATCGGCCGCAAGAATGCCCTGCTGATAAGTCTCGCGTTGCTGGCGGCCGGCTCGGTGCTGTCCGCCTTTGCCTGGAACTTCGGCTCGATCATGTGGTTCCGCATCATCACCGGCATCGGCGTGGGCGGCGAGTGGGGCGCCGGGATGGTGCTGCTCAACGAGGTCTGGCGCAGCCACGGCCGCGGGCTCGGCTCGTGCGTGGTGCAGGCGATGTCGGCGGCCGGCACCGCATTTGCGGTGCTGGTCGCCACCTATGCGTTGACCCACCTGAGCCCGGACAAGGCGTGGCGCGCGGGCTTTCTGGTCGGCGGGCTGCCGGTCGTGCTGATGATCTTCATCCGCGCGAAGATGCCGGAATCGCGGCTGTGGAGCGAGTACGAGCGCTTGCGCAAATCGGGCCAACTGCCGCCGGAAAAGCGCGCCGGGCGCTGGTCGATCGTCGAGATCTTCCGCGGCGCCTCGCTCAAATACTTCATCCTCGGCACGCTGATGTGCGGGGCCGCGGTGATCAACTATCAGGCCATCACGTTCTTCATCCCGACCCTGATGTTGCGCGATTTGCACGCCAATCCGGGCGTGCTGCGCACGGCGACGCTGATCTTCTCGGCCTTCTCGGCGACCGGCCTGCTCGCCGCCGGCTATGCGAGCGACCGGATCGGGCGCAAATACGCGATCGTCGGCGCAAGCCTCATTTCCGTCGCGGGCTTCGTGGCCTTCATGCTGGCCGGGCGCACGACCTATGCGGGCTCGGTGATCGGCTGGCCGCTGTTCTGGTGCTACATGCTGTGGGCGCTCGGCCAAGGCACCTTCGGCATCCTCGGGCCGTGGTATTCGGAATTGTTTCCAGTCGAGCTGCGCTCCACCGGCGCGTCATCCACATTCACGGCCGGCCGTCTCGTGGGCAGCGCGATGCCCTATATCGTTCCGCTGCTCGCCGGCTATTTCCGCGACCTGTTCACTGCGATGATGTTCGGAGTCGCGGGCGCCGTGCTGTGCCTGGTGTTCGCGCTGCTGCTGCCGGAGACAGCGGGACGCAAGTTCGCCGTCATCGAAGGCAAGGAACGCGGGTAGCTCCGCTGCCCCTCCCCCGCTGCAAGGGAGGAATTCGCGTTGAGGCGCGCATGAGGGGGCAAGCGGCAGGCGGATTGCGTATGGCGAGAGCCCCTCCCCACCGCGCGACCACCGCGCGGGAGAGAGGGCGATAGAACGCCTCGCGTGGCGTTAGACTAGAAGAACGCCTGGATCCCGGTCTGCGCGCGGCCGAGGATCAGCGCGTGGATGTCGTGCGTGCCCTCGTAGGTATTCACCGTCTCGAGGTTCGACAGCACGCGCATCACATGAAATTCGTCCGCGATGCCATTGCCGCCGTGCATGTCGCGCGCGAGGCGGGCGATGTCGAGCGCCTTGCCGCAGTTGTTGCGCTTCATCAGCGACACCGAGGGCGGCGCTGCCTTGCCGGCTTCGAGCATGCGACCGAGCGCGAGCGCGCCGGAGAGGCCGAGCGCGATCTCGGTCTGCATGTCGGCGAGCTTCTTCTGGATCAGCTGGTTCGCCGCGAGCGGGCGGCCGAACTGCTTGCGGTCGAGCACGTATTGCCGCGCGCGATGCCAGCAGAACTCAGCCGCGCCCATCGCGCCCCAGGCGATGCCGTAGCGCGCATTGTTGAGGCAGCCGAACGGGCCGGCGAGGCCCTTCGCGCTGGGCAAGAGGCTCTCTTCCGGCACGAACGCATCCTCGAGCACGATCTCGCCGGTGGTCGAGGCGCGCAGCGACAGCTTGCCCTCGATCTTGGGCGTGGAGAACCCCTTGGTGCCGCGCTCGACGATGAAGCCGCGGATGACGTCGTCGAGCTTCGCCCACACGACCGCGACATCGGCGACCGGCGAGTTGGTGATCCACATCTTGGCGCCGTTGAGCCGGAAGCCGCCCGGCGCCTTCACGGCCCGCGTCGCCATCGAGCCCGGATCGGAGCCGTAGTCGGGCTCGGTCAGCCCGAAGCAGCCGACGAGCTCGCCGGTCGCAAGCTTGGGCAGGAATTTCCGCCGCTGCGCCTCCGAGCCGTAGGCGTGGATCGGGTACATGACCAGCGAGGACTGGACCGACATCGCCGAGCGGTACCCTGAATCGACCCGCTCGACCTCGCGCGCGATCAGCCCATAGGCGACGTAGCCGAGGCCGGCGCCGCCGTACTCCTCCGGAATGGTCGACCCGATCAGGCCGAGCGCGCCCATCTCGTTGAAGATCTCGCGGTCGAAGCGCTCCTCACGATAGGCGGTGAGCACGCGGGGCATCAGCTTGTCCTGCGCATAGCCGCGCGCGGTGTCGCGCACCATGCGCTCTTCTTCGCTGAGCTGGCCCTCGAGGTCGAGCGGGTCCTCCCAATCGAACTCGGCGGACGGCTTGGCGCGCGCCGGCTGATCGGAACGCTTCTCGGCGGCTTGTGGCATGACGGACTCCTGGGGAGAATTGACGCGTTGACAACAATATAGCGAATGTCGACAGCTCGGACGAGCGGAGGGTTGTATTGAGATGCGATATCTCTTCGAATTTCTCCGACGCCTAGGGCGAGCGGCCATTAGGCCGGCGCCCATGCCGGAAAATGCAAGCAAGGCCAACCTCGCGCCGAATGCTGCTCGGGTTGCGGCCCGGGCGCTCGCGCTCGCCGCCATCGTATGCCGAGGGCATCTGGAAGACGCCGAAGACAGCACGCAGGCAGAAGAACGCCGTCTGCTCCTCTTTCACTGGTGCAACCTCGTGGGGCTGATACCGGAGCCTGAAGAGGAGGAATTCTCGCTTATCGCAAACCCGATAGGCGCCCTGGCGCGACAGCAGGCGATCGATGCGGTTTGGCGCGGTGAAGGAATGCTGGTCGGTCGCTTGGGCTCTCGGCCAGGCCGAGCTAAAAGCATATGACGAGCCATGCGAATCAGAAGCGGTGGCGATGTGTATCGGCTGGCTGAATCAGCGTTCGGATACCGTCCTGGAAAATCCAACCTTGCGGCCGCGCTCGGAAATCGAAGGTTGGACCAACACCTACCTGACGGTCCATTGGCGGCTGCGACAGCATCGTCTCGCCCCCAGCGGGCACGGTCCGAGACAAATCGATCTTGCCGACTATGTCGCCAGCGCCAAGTGGGGTCCACTGACGGTCGCGAACATCGCTCTCATCGACAGCGACTTGAGCATAGGTGGCACGCGGATCGACCCCGCAGCCGAGGATACGTTCGAGCAAACCTGCAGCATCGTCCGCGAGCGGCACAAGGCATTGAACTGGTTGCGCGGTGACGCGCCACTTTATTCCGCAGTCCGCACTCCCACATAGTGTCCACCCGATGTGCCAAAATTCCTTGCAAGCAATGGAGTGACCCATCATGAAGTTCGGAATCGGTCAGCCGGTGCGACGCCACGAGGATTTGCGTCTCATCACCGGCGGCGGCCGCTACACGGACGACATCGTCCTGCCGCGCATGGCGCGGGCGTTCGTGCTGCGCGCGCCGATGGCGCATGCGCGTATCAAACATATTGATGCAACGGCCGCGCGGCAGATGCCCGGGGTGCTGCTGGTCGCGACCGGCGAGGACCTGCGCGCCGACGGGCTCGGCAACATCCCGTGCCAGACGCCGCTCAACAACCGCGACGGGACGCCGCGGCACGACACGCCGCGTCCGGTGCTGGCGGTGGGCAAGGTGCGGCATGTCGGGGAGCCCGTGGCCCTCGTGGCCGCGGAAACGCTCGCCGCGGCGCGCGACGCGGCGGAAGCAATCGCGGTCGAATACGAGGACCTGCCGGCGGTCACCACCGCCACGGACGCGATCGCGCCGGGCGCGCCGCAGCTGTTCGAGCATATTGCGGCCAACACGGTGTTCGACTGGGACAACGACATGGGGGACGCCAAGGCGACGGATGCCGCCTTCGCGGCGGCCGCGCGCACCGTCACGCTCGAGCTCGTCAACAATCGCGTCGTCGCCAACTCGATGGAGCCGCGCAACGCGATCGGGGACTACGACGAGGCGAGCGACCGCTCGGCGCTCTACACGGCGACGCAAGGCCCGCACTTCGTGCGCGATCCGCTCGCCGAAGCGGTGCTCAAGCTGCCGAAGGACAAGCTGCGCCTGATCACGCCCAATGTCGGCGGCGGATTCGGCATGAAGGCGTTCGTCTATCCCGAGCATGCGCTGGTCGTGTGGGCGGCGCGCAAGCTCAAGCGGCCGGTGAAGTGGCAGGAGGATCGCTCCGAGGGCTTCGTGTCCGACAATCAGGGGCGCGACCACACGACCCGCGCCGAGCTCGCGCTCGATGCCAAGGGGCGCTTCCTCGGTTTGCGCGTCTCGATCCTCGCCAATCTCGGCGCTTATTTGTCACCGTTCGGCAGCTTCGTGCCGACGCGATCGACCGATCTCGTCAGCGGCCTTTACCGGATCGGCGCCATCCAGGTGAACGTCAAAGGCGTCGCCACCAACACGGTGCCGGTGTGCGCCTATCGCGGCGCCGGCCGGCCCGAAGCCGCCTATCTGCTCGAGCGCCTGGTCGATCTCGCGGCGCGCGAGCTCGGGATGAGCCCCGACAGGATCCGCCGCGTCAACTTCGTGCCGCCGTCGGCGATGCCCTACGTGTCGGCGACCAAGCTGCGCATCGATTCCGGCGAGTTCGAGAAAGTGATGGACCTGTGCATGGGCGCGGCCGAATGGTCGTCTTTCAAGAAACGGCGCCGGGAGAGCGAGCGCGCCGGCAAGCTGCGCGGGATCGGCATGGCCACCTACACGGAGCGCTGCGGCGGCGGGTTTCCCGAGACCGCCTCGATCGAGTTCAAGGAGAACGACCGCGTCGAGCTGGTGATGGGCAATCAGGAATACGGCACCGGGCTCCTCACCGCCTACAAGCAAGTTGTGTCCGACCAGCTCGGCATCGATGCGGATCGCATCGACGTGATCATGGGCGACACCGATCGCACGCCGTCCGGCCTGACCGGCGGCTCGCGCGCGCTCGCGGTCGCCGGCTCGGCGCTCTACGAGGCCGGAAAGACGATCGTCGCCAAAGGCCGCGAGCTCGCCGCTCACTTGCTCGAGGTCTCCGCCGAGGACGTCACCTTTGCGGAGGGCGTGTTTTCCGTCGCCGGCACCGATCTGCGCCTCGATCTGCTCGAGGTCGCCAAGGCGGCGCGTGATCCCAAGAAACTTCCGCCCGGGATGGCGGCCGGGCTGGACACGACGCAACACCAGGTCCCGGCGGCGCAGACCTTTCCCAACGGCTGCCACATCGCCGAGGTCGAGATCGATCCCGAAACGGGCACGGTCGCGATCGCGCGCTACACCATCGTCGACGACTTCGGCCGCACCATCAATCCGCTGATGCTCGAGGGTCAGGTGCACGGCGGCGTGGCGCAAGGCATCGGCCAGGCGCTGCTCGAGCAGGCGGTCTACGACCCTGACAGCGGCCAGCTGCTGACCGGCTCGTTCATGGACTACGCCATGCCGCGCGCGGGCGACCTGCCGACGTTCGCGGTCTCGACCCACAACGTGCCGACGACTGCGAACCCGCTCGGCGTCAAGGGCGCGGGCGAAGCCGGCGCGGTCGGCGCGCCGCCGGCGATCGTCAATGCGATCGTCGACGCGCTCGATCATAAGATCGGCGTGCGCCACATCGACATGCCGGCGACGCCGCACCGGATCTGGAGCGCGCTGCACGGGGCGCATTAGTCGAGGGCCCTCGGATCATTGCTGTTAGCCCAGTTAGGTTCGTTCTGGATTTCTGGATTTCTAGATTCTGCCAATAGGGGTGGGTGCGCATTCCGTTCCGGCGGCGTGGAATTCGCTCCAACTCTTCTTGTGAGTCATGCGCGCTAAACATGACTGCGGGCTCCTGTTCGGGCCGGGCCGGCGTCGCCGAGGAAATACAGGCGATCTACAGGGCCGCAGAAGTCCCCAAATACAATGCAGGTTATTGAAAGTTCTGGAGAAAGCGGCGAAGCCCAAGAACAGGAGAAACCATCGGATATCAGAGGAAAATACAGGGCGGCACAGTGGGGCGCCCCTTGTTCTTTGGGACCTCTGGCCGTAAGCGCAACGCCGATTTGGCCGCGCTGAGCGCATGGCTCGCGCAGGCCGGCGCGAGTGTGAAGTAAAAAACACCCCGCGGGCAAGCCGCGAGGCGCAGTTGCAGAACTCTCATTTATGCCATTAAACCAATTGCCACGGGCACGCAAGGCGTCGCCGCATCTATCCCTTCTATTCACTGGGTAGGCTGGGTCGAGCCCTCCGCGGGGCCCAACATCCATCGTCTTGTTGTCGTGCTAGGTCTCGATGGAGCTCGACCCAACCTGCGGTCCAGAGCTCGCTCTAGAACTCCTTCCGACTGATCGTGCGCATGTCCTCGGCGCGGGTCTGGTCCAGATAGGTGATGGTCACGATGGTCGGCACCGATACTTCCGGCACCAATCGCACGTTGCCGCCGGATAGCCCGTAGCGCACGTTTTCGACCGCCACCGTGACGGCACCGTTGTTGCGGTCGGCGCCGCCGAACAGGCGAACGGAACGCTCGTCGAGCGGAATGCCGATCTGCACCGTTCCGTACGCCCAGCTGAAGCCGAGGAAATAACCCTGCAGCCGCATGGCGGCATCGAGCATGCGGCTGTTGTCGAGTTGCGGATTGGTGTCGAGGCCCCACACGACGTTCACCTGAAAAAGCTGGTGCTGCCGGTAGCCGAACAGGTACTCGACCCGTCCCACACCGAGGCCGGGCTCGAGCTCGTGGACATGGACGATCAGCTTGGTCGCACTGGTGGCCGGGTCTGTCGTCAGCGTCATCTGGCCATCGTCGACGCGGAAGGCCTTTTTCGCCACGTCCCGGACCTGGGCCTCGGTCATGCCGAACAGCGCGCCGCGAAAGCCTGTGACCTGGTACTTCGGCGGCTCCTGCGCTTGCGCGGCGCCGGGCCCCGCCAGCGCTGCCAGAAGCAGGACGAGGGCAGGACGTGACACGATGTGCGCGAGACGGCGGGCCATGGTTGCCTCCACGAAAGCAGGCGCCATGCGCAAGCCTAAGCGGCGAATCATTACCGAAATCGCATCGGTACCATCGAAACTGGATTGGAACTCAGCCCCCGCCCCTACCGCGCAAATTCCACCAGTCGCCGGCACGCCTGCAGCAGCACCAGCGCATCGGTCGCGAGCACGAGGCCTTGCACGCCACGGGCGACGAGCCGCCGGCTGTAGTCGCGCTCCTGGCGGTCGCCGATGGTGGTGAGGACGAGCTTGCCGTGCCGGCGGCAAGACGCGACCACGCGGTCGAGCGCGGAACTCATGGCCGGATGATCGAAATCGGCGCCGGGCGCGCCGACCGAGACCGATAAATCGTACGGACCGACGAACAGCCCATTGATGCCCGGAACCGCGGCGATCGCCGCGATGTCTTCGATCGCGGCGGCATCCTCGATCAGCGGGAGCAGCATGACGTCGCGATTGGCCTGCTCGGCATAGGCCTTCCAGTCGTCCGGCCAGTAGCCGGTCGCGCGCACGATCGGGCAGGCGCCGCGCTCGCCGTCGGGCGCGTAGCGGGCGGCGCGCACCAGCGCCTCGCACGAGGCACGCGTGCCGTGCGGGATGACGAGGCCGGCGACGTCGAGGTTGAGCACCCGCTTGATCAGGCCGGGATCGACCTCGGGGATCCGCACCAGCGGCGCGATGCCGGCGGCATCGGCGGCGCGGACGAGGTGCGCCAGCCGTTCCATGTCCGTCGGGCAGTGCTCCATGTCGATGATGACGAAGTCGATCCCGGCGCGGGCCAGGATCTCGATCACCATCGGGGCGCCGATGAAGTCGATGATGCCGGTGAGCGCATCGCCGCGGGCGAAGCGCTCGCGCAGGCTGCTGCGAGGGTTGATCGCTGCCATGATGCGCGACGCGTCGGGCCGCTCACTCGGCCTTGATGCCGGCGGATTTGACCACCTTGGCCCATTTGGCGGTCTCGTCGGCGATCAGCTTACCGTACTGCGCGGGCGTCATCGTCTGCGGCTCGAGGCCGAGATTGGCGAGCTTCGCCGTCACGGTCGGGTCGGCGAGGCCGGCATTGATTGCCCCGTTGAGCTCGTCGACGATCGCGGCGGGCATCGCTTTGGGCGCGCCGATGCCGAAATAGCCGCTCGCATCATAGCCGGGAACGGCGTCCGCGATGGCGGGAACGCCGGGCAGCGCCGGCGACGGCGTCGCGGTCGTCACCCCGAGCGCACGCAGCCGGCCGGCGCGGATATGCGCCACCACGGTCGGGACCGGCGCGAACACGACCTGCACCTGCCCACTCAGCAGGTCAGGCACATAGCTGCCGCTGTAGGGGACGTGCACCATGTCGATGCCCGTCGTGATCTTGAACAGCTCGCCGAACATGTGCGGCGGCGTTCCGATGCCGGCCGAGCCCATGTTGATCTTGCCCGGATTGGCCTTGGCATAGGCGACGAACTCGGCGACCGTTTTTGCCGGAAACGACGGCTGCACCGTCATCACGTAGGCGCTGCCGCCGATCAGGGCGACCGGCGCGACATCGTTGATGAAGTTGAACTTGAGATGCGGATAGAGCGAGGCGTTGATCGCATTCGCGGTCATCACCTCGAACAGGATGGTGTAGCCGTCGGGCGATGCGTGCACCGCCGCCTCGGTGCCGATATTGCCGCCGGCGCCCGGACGATTCTCGACGATGAACTGCTGGCCGAGCCGCGCCGACAGCGCCTGGGCGACGATGCGCGAGATCGAATCCGCGGCCTGGCCGGCCGGAAAGGGAACGATGATGCGGACCGGCTGGGTGGGATAGGCCTGCGCGCGGGCGGGACCCGCCAGGAGCGGGAGCGCGGCGCCGGCGGCGGCCAGCTGGAGGAAATCGCGGCGGGCGAATCTTGCGGTCATTGCGTGCGTACTACCATGCGAAGGTGGATCCCACGCGGGACGCTATAGAGATCGGCACCCTGTTGCGGAAGGCCGGATCGCCCTCGGCGGGATAAGTCCCGCCCTGCGAAGAAGGAGGCCACCCATTCGAGCTCCTGCCGGGCGCGGTGCGTCACGTTGGGCCCACCACCAACATCGAGCCGACGATTTTTTTTAAGCTCTTCTCGCCATATCGGAAGCCGACGCGGGCCGAAGCCGTCCCAGCCTCGCGAGCGAGACACCAGCCCCTGTGCGAGGCGAAAGCTGATCAAGGTTCCGTAGATGGCGAGCGCTCTTACGGTGACGGACGTTTCGTTCGACAAAGAGGAGACTCATGATCGACTACATGCTCGTGCGCCAAAAGGTCAAAGACCTCGCCCAGCTCCAGCGAGCCTTCGACGATATGAAGCAGCATCGCAAAGCCGCAGAGGTGACTCATCTCGGCCAGTTCTGCGATGCCGAGGAGCCGGACACGGCCGTGGTCGTCGTGGAAGCGCCGACATCGAGGAGCCCCGCGCGTTTTGTCACTCGACTATGATCGCGAGAGGGCGCGAGGCGGCGGGCGGGATTGACACATCGGCGTGCGAGCCGCGCCATGATCGCGGACCCTTGCTTGCTGCCCAGGCCGCCTTCGGCTATCTAGGGTGCGTGCGCCCGTAGCTCAGCTGGATAGAGCGCTGCCCTCCGAAGGCAGAGGTCGTGTGTTCGAATCACGCCGGGCGCGCCACTTCGGTACAAAACTGGGCACTCCAAAACCTGCCGATTTTGCGCTGGAAGCCGCGACGAGCGTGCGCAGGAGCACGCTTTTCGATCCCATGATGCGAATCTCTTTCGCGTCGACCTCGATGCGCTGGGCCAGAGCGCGGAGGTGGTCGCGCCGGTAGCCGCCTGTTTCGGTCCGCATGCGCCTGCGGGCCTGGTTGGCGAAGGTCCTGAGCGCCTCGGGCGTGATGCTCAGCCCAGCCCGATCCAGCGCGCTCTCGGCCCGCTCTGCGTCGGCGCGGGCCTGATCGCGGATGGACTTCAGCTCGGTCACACGCTCCTTGAGCATCGGGTCTGATACATCGGCGATACCGTTTTCGATGGCGTCGTACAGCCGCTTGAGTTTGGCTTCCGCCTCAGTCGCACGCTTGCGCAATTCGGCGATATGCGTCGTTCGGCGCTCGGCGCGCTCCTTCCGGCGATGCAGGACGGCCGATAAGACTTCCTCGAGACGTTTGGGCTGCAAAAGGCGGTGTTCGATATGCTCGGCCACCACGCTATCGAGCTTTTCCATCGGAACGGTGCGGCCCTTGCAGCCCGTTTCGCCCTGCCGGGCTTTAGTTGAGCAGGTGTAATATCTGTACCTCCCACTCTTCCCGGTTCTCAGCGTCATCGCGCCGCCGCACGTAGCGCAGAAGCAGATGCCGGTAAGGAAGGTCGGGCCGCTGACAATGCGCGGCGCGGTTAGCGCCGGGCAGCGCGTCTTCAGCAGCGTCTGCACAGCCTCGAACTCGGCTGCGTCGATGATCGGTGGCACCGCCATCTCGACCACCTCGGCTTCTGGTTTGCGCTCGCGGGTTTTCCAAGATTTGGCGTTGAAGCGATGGCGGCCGATATACGTGGTTCGTGTCAGCACCTTGTGCACGGCATCGACGCCCCAGCGCCCGCCGTCGCGCGTCCGGATGCCGGATTCGTTCAAATGCTTGGCAATCGATTTGACGCCCATCGATCCGGATGAGCCGTTTCCTTCGCGCGCCAGGCGATAGATCAGCCGCACGGTCTCGGCCTGGATGGGATCGATCTCCAGCGTCTTCTTGGTGCGGTGGCCGCGCTGCTCGGCGGCTTCCACGATGCGGTAGCCGATCGGCGGCAGCGCGCCATTCCAGAAGCCTTGTCGCGCGTTCTCCTTCATCGCCCGCAGCGTGTGCTTGGCGTTCTCCCTGGACTGGTATTCATCGAACAGCGCCATGATCTGGCGGATCATGTTGCTCATCGGATCGTCGCCGAGCTCTTGGGTGATCGACACGAGACGCACCCCATTCTTGGCAAGCCGGCGAACACAGAACTCAAGCTGGAACTGGTCACGGAAGAAGCGGCTGAAGCTGTGGACCAGGATCACATCGAATGCCGGCGGCTTGACCGTCGCCGCGTCAATCATGCGCAGGAACTCTGGTCGCCGATCGCCGGTTGCGGACGCGCCCGGTTCAACATAGTCGGCGACGATCTCCCAGCCGCGTGACGTGCAATAGCCCTTCGCCTGGCGGCGCTGATCCGGAATGGAGAGATCGCTATCGGCCTGCCGTCCCGTTGAGACCCGCAGGTAGACCGCCGCCCGAACCGTTACAGCCATGGTGATGTCCCCTCAGTCCTTTCCAAACAACTCGTCGAACAGATCACCGAACCAGGCTTCGAAGACATCGATCTCGGCTTCGGTCACCGGCACGTCCTTCGGCCAGTTGTCCGCCACCGCCCATGTCACCGAAGCGCGCTTGGCTCGTCGTCGACCAGGACGCGCGGGCGCACGCGCATAGTCGTAGAGATCGTCAAGTGGGGCGCGGTCCGGCGGACGCCGTAGCGGCGATTTGTGAGGGGGAGCCATGGCGCCACTGTGGCAAGCCTGACCGATCCACAGAACGGCCGATGTCTACGCCAGGTCACGCCGCAGTGCTGCGACCTTGCGCTTCCTCTGCAACTTGAGCGCAATCGCGCAGAGCAAGCCATGATCGCATGGCAGCACAGAGCCAGGCCAACGGAGCGCAGTCAAGGCCGCAAGCCGGCGGAGCCGGTCGCGCGCAGCGCTAGCCTTGACGGCGCTCCGTTGGTCCGGCAGCGGCATCCCATGCGATCATGACCGGACATCCCGCCGAGCACGCGCAACAAGACGCTATGCTGCGAACGATGGCGCTCGGAACGTTGATTTTGAATGCTTTTGCGGTTCGAGCGGCACCAGGCCACTTCATGTGGTGCCGCTGCAGTGCCATCCGAAACAATGTGCAGACAAACACTTACGACCCCCGACCGCACGGAGCGACACCGTCGCTTTTATCTTGCCGTCCAGATTTCTCCCGTGCCACGCGTTGCCAACAACGGTCGAAATCATCGTTTGAGGAACCACTCCATAAACTCCATGGCGACATCTGGGGTCAGCTCCTGGGCGGCCTCTGCGACCGTTCCGTATCCCTTCGCCGCCGCAATGGCGGAGAGAATGCACGCAAGAAAGCTGCCGTCCCATTCTCGATTCGCCGCTGCTGCGACAAGAGAGGGCAGGCATTCCAGCGCGGCGAAATACGCCTGGTGCAAATCGTCAGGAATAGGAGTGACTGTCTTCTGCCGGCAGATCTCAACCCATGCCGGAAAGTGAAAGAAACTGGAATCGGCCTTGGTTGGCGCGATTGAGAGGGCGCGAACTACGTGAGGGACGGCAGCAAACGAAGCCGAGTAGACGTCACCCTGATGGGCCAGCGCGCTCCACAGAGAAAACCAAGGTTCATCCTTACCACTCGATGCGGGAAGCGCTGCGAGTTGTCGCAAGAGGCCGGGGATATCACTGGCCGATCCATAGGCATGTTGAAGATCGGCCCAACGGCGCGTGTCGTCGAGAGAAAGGGCATCAATTAGCATTCCGGCGGATGCGGACTCCGCGAAGAGTTCGTGGCAACCCGTTTCGTCAAGAAATATCCGATAGTGGTGTAGCTCCCGGTAGGTTTTTCTCGGTGCTCGGTCGCCATCAATAAAGGACGACAGGGCACGAGATTCCATCACCTCGACCAACCGAAAATATGCGCTTTTGACTAACTCGGCGTCACAATTCGGCAAAGCTGTGAACTGATGCCAGCGCGTGCGATAGAAATTAATCTCGAATGGAGGCAGCTCCGCGAATCGTATCGTCAAGCTTGCGTCGCCGCCGGATATGGAGAATTCGCAGCCCTCATATTGGCCGGTGTCGAACGTCGGTAGCTCTGCTACTTGTTCAAATTTCACGGTGTGAGCTCCGGCGTTACGGGCCCTTCTGTTCAGGTCTTGTCGGCTCAAACGAGACGACAATTCGTCTTGCCTTGATCCGTCCATGCACGCCGTAGCTCGAATCAAAGCCGAGTGTGACCGCGTCACTGTCGATTTCAACGTCGAGCCCGAACATGATCCCTGCTTCCATAAAATCGAACAGCTCAACCTGGATTAGATCGAAGATGGTCAACGTACATCGACATGTTTCGACAGCAGGAAATACCCCTCAGCATCCACCTCCGACTCCATCCGGAAGGTGTGCGCGACCAGACGACCCGGCGCGCCTTGACGAAGGTCAAGTTCAATCAGTTTAGCATCGTGGAATGAAGGGGTGCCTCCAAACCAAGCGCATAGCGCGGCTCCGCCCTCCAAATCGCCTATCGTCGCCTTTGCCATAGTGCCTCATTGACTACCACCGCCGCTCAGGGAGCGGCCTGTTTCATACCAGACTAAAGCCTTCCATGTCTCGTTTTGGCCCCTCGAGTCGATCCCAGGATTGATAGGCATGACTACCGAAGGATAACCGGGCCACCTGCGATATTGGGAAGTGAGGCGGCCCAACAGGCGTAGCGCAACATCGTAGGGCGTCGCACCCTTGCGAATTGGAGCGTTTCGCGGGCTGCCGTATCATAGCGCCACGGCGAAGCAGTAGTGCCCATCTTCATCGGCCGTGGCGCGCCACTTTGATCTGGGATGCAGCCGGAAGCTCCGCTGCCGACGCAAGATTTTCCCATGGACGGGAGCAAGCCCATGCGAGTCTGGCCGGCGCTGACACTCATGCTGAATTGCTCCCCAGTCAAATCGCGCGTGATACATTTAGCAGATCTGCGATAAGCTCTCCGCCACAACGCGTCCACCGATGCGGTGACGGCCGAAGTTCCATTGTGCGTCACGATCGCATCGGACTTCTTTACCGCCCGCCTTGGCCCGAAGCGCGCCCACTCATCCCGTCGCACGCACCAGCGCGATGTCGCGGCCCGCCGCCCAAGCGGCGATGTCGTCGCGGCGCAGCGCCGCGGCCATCAGGTCCGGAAAGATGTCGGGCGTGCACGCGAACACCGGGCAGCCGAGCGCCGCGAGTCGGCCGGCGTGGTTGGCGTCGTAACCGGGCCGGCCGTCGTCGGAAAGCGCGAGGAGCACGATCAGGTTGACGCCGCTCGCCACCAGCGCCTCGGCGCGCGCCAGCATGGCGACGGCATCGCCGCCTTCGAACAGGTCGCTGATCAGGACCAGGTGTGTCTTCGTCGGGCGCGTGATCTCGGTCTCGCAATAGGCGAGCGCCGCGTTGATATCGGTGCCGCCGCCGAGCTGCACGCCGAACAGCACCTCGACCGGATCGGCGAGCTCGTCGGTGAGATCGAGGATGGTCGTGTCGAAACAGACGAGCTGCGTCTCGATCACCGGCAGCGATGCCATCACGGCGGCGAAGATCGAGGAATACACCACCGAGGTCGCCATCGAGCCGGACTGGTCGACGCACAGGATGACGCTGTCGAGGTCGACTCGCGATCTCGCGTGACGCCGGAAGCCGACGAGCCGCTCCGGCACGACCGTGCGCAGGTCGGCCTGGTACTTGTCGAGGTTGGCGCGGATGGTGCGCGGCCAGTCGATGTCGGCCGGACGCGGGCGCGTGGTGCGGCGCGCGCGATTGACCGCGCCCCGGATCGTCTCTGCCGTCGCCTGCGCGAGCTTCTCCATCAGCTGGTCGACCACCTTGCGCACGACCACCCGCGCGGTGTCCTTGGCCTTGGCCGGCATGGCGGCGCGCAACGCGATCAGATCGGCAACCAGATGGACGTCGGCCTCGAGTGTGCTGAGGAACTCGGGCTCCATCAGCATCGCCTTGAGGCCGAGCCGGTCGAAAGCGTCGCGCTGGATGACCTGCACGACCGGCGCGGGGAAAAACTCGCGGATGTCGCCCAGCCAGCGTGAGACGCGCGGCGCGGAGGCGCCGAGCCCGCCTCGTCGCTTCGTCCCGCTTTCGGCACCCCGTTCGTAAAGCGCGGCCAGCGCCCGATCGATGCGGCCATCGCGCTGCGAAAGGCCCTCGGTGTCGTCGCCGCCGAGCGCAAGACGCCAGCGGCGGCGGCGTTCGTCATGAGCGGCGGTCATCGTCGATTCCCAAAATGAGCTTGAGCAGCGGCAAGGCTGCGGCGAACGCCGCCTCATCGACCGTCGCGGCGACGGGACGCGCGGGCGCGGCGCCGCGTCCGACCTGCTCGAGCAGGCGGCGGCGTTCGGTCGCGCCGAAGCTCGAGAAGGCACGGCGCACCACCGGAAGGATCTCCAGGAACGCCGCCTCCTCGGGCGAGGCGAGCCAGTCGTCGACGATTGCGAACAGGGCGCCGTCGTGCAGGATCACTTCGGCGCTGCGCCCGAAAAAGCCGCCGAGAAATCCCGCGGCGGCCTTGGGCGGATTGGCCGGCGACAGCGCGCGCGACAAGGTGGCGGCGGTCGCCTCCGGTGACGCGGCGGCACGCTCGTACAACCGGCGCGCCGCAACCCCGGCAACGAGCGGCACCGTCGCCGCATCGGCCGCCAGCATGGTCATGGTGCGGCACCAGCCTTCGAGCAGCTCCGTATCGCCGAAGAGATCGAGGGCCGCATCGAAAGCCTCGATCGCCGCCCGCCAGCGCGCGGCCGCGTCGTCGTCGAGATTGCGGCTCGCCTGCACGGCCCCGGCGATCACCTCGACCGCCATCGCCCGCGTCAGCGCGACGATCGCCTGCTCGGGGATCTTGCGCGCGGTTCCGTAGCGCAACACGGATACAAGCGGCGGCACGGCTTCGGCGAGGCCGGTCAGATCGGCCGCATCGACGGCCGCGGCCTGCAGGCGGTCGATGCAGACCTGCGCCGCGTCGGGAAGATCGGCGAGCAGGCATCGCCGCACGAGATTCGTCAGATCCGCGACGCCAGCGGACGCCGCCGCCTGCGCGGCGGCGGCGCCGCCCGCGGCGAGCTCGATCGTCGGCCCATGCACCAGCGCTTCGGCGAGGCGGACCGAGAATTCCGGCTGCCACGCGAGCTTCCACACCTCTCGGAACGTGCCGCGGCCCGCCTGGGCGTCGACAAGCCGGCCCCACGGCACGGCGATGAGGTCGAGCCGGTGAAGCAGGGTCGATTTGAGCAGCCCGGCCTCGCTGCGCAGATCGACCGCGATCTCGGACTCGAGCGCCTCCGGCACGAGGCGGGTGCGGCGCTGCCAGCGGGCGAGATCGACGGCGAGCGGCATCTGTGGGACCCCGTCGTCGATCTGGCCGACCCGATCGCCGAGCACGAGACGCGTCTCGATCAGACGGGCCGGCGCCTCCTCGCCATGACAGAGCGCCGACAGCGTCGCGTCACGCATCTCGGCGAGTCCCGGCATGGCGTGACCGCGCAACCCGGCGAGCGCGATCGCAAGCCGCACCGCTTCGATGACCGACGCGGTGCTGGCCTGCTGGCCTTCGGTGCGCAACATGGTCGCGACCTTGGACAGCCAGGACGCCGCGAGATCGCGCGCGTTCGGCCAGCGACCGGCGCCGTCGGCTTGCGACCACAGGTGGCCGTACCACCCGGGCGATATCACACCCGCGCCGTAGCCGCTCGCCGTCGCGAGCCGCGCCTCGGTCCAGGGCACCCAGGCCGCGGTGGTCTTGAGCTTGGGCAGGCCGCGCAGCAAGGCGCGATCCGCCGCCGCGCTGTGCTCGGTGCGCAGCGCCGGAACGTGCCAGGCGCCGGTCACCACGGCGATCGCCCCGTCGGTCGTATCGAGCGCCTGGCGGATCTGCAGCCGCATGAACGCCTCGCGGCGCTCGTCGTCCTCGCGGCGGCGGTCGAGTGTCACGGCGCTCGCCGCTTGCGCGTCGCGCAATTCGCGCATCGCGGCCTCGATGATGGGAAAAACATCCGGGCTGCCGCCGACGCTCTCCACCATGGCGTTCCAGAAGGCTTCGCCGTCGGAATGGCCAGATATCTTGGCGATCGCCTCGAGCGGATCGCGCGGCGGCGGTACGTCGGCCTCCGGCGCGTCGACCTCCGGCTCGTCGGCTTGCGTCGCGTCCGGCGTCACCGCGGCGGCGCGCTCCTTGCGCACCGCGAGCGCATGGGCGGCCGGCCAGTCGATGAAGCGGACCGGCCGCGCGCGCGCGAGCGCCCACAGCAACGCCCGCCATTCGGGCGAGAACACCGCGAAGGGAAAAAAGCTCGCGAGCTTCGGCTCGTCGGTCGCATGCAACAAAAGCGCGATCGGCGGCCGCATGCCGGGCAGCGCGGCAAAGCGCAGCAGATCATTTGCGTCGGACGGCCCCTCGATCAGCACCGCCGCGGGATCGAGCCGGTCGAGCGCAGCGACCAGGCTCGCGGCGGAGCCCGGCCCGTGGTGGCGGATCCCGAACAGGTGGGCCCGGCCGTCCATGGTCTCACATCACGTCGCGGATGGCGCGATAGAGATCGGACCAGCCGTCGCGCGCGCGAACGACGTTCTCGAGATACTCCTGCAGCGCCAGCGTATCCTGCACCGGGTCTTTGACGACGGCGCCGACGAGGTTGGCGGCGAGACTTTGCGCGTCGATCCGTCCGCCGCCGAAGTGACCCGCCTCGGCCCAGGCGCCGATCCCGACCGAGATCGCGTCGGCGGTCGAAAGAACTCCCGACGGCGTCTTGAGCTTGAGCTTGCCGTTCTCCGTCTGACCCTGCCGCAGCTCGCGGAACATCGTGACCACGCGCGCCAGCTCCTTCTCGGGCGCCTGGATATCGGGAAGCGCGAGCCCGGTGCCGATCGAGCGCACGCGCGTGGCGACGATCTGCGTCTCCTCCTCGGCAGTGGCCGGCAGAGGAAGGACCACGACATTGAACCGGCGCTTGAGCGCGGACGAGAGCTCGTTGACGCCCTTGTCGCGGCTGTTGGCGGTGGCGATGACGTTGAACCCCGCCACCGCATCGACCGCGGCATTGAGCTCGGGAATCGGCAGCGTCTTCTCCGACAATATCGTGATCAACGTGTCCTGCACGTCGGAGCCCATGCGGGTGAGCTCCTCGAGCCGGACGATGCCGCCCTCCTCCATGGCGCGCACCAGCGGGGTCGGCACCAGCGCTTTGCGCGACGGGCCATGGGCGAGAAGCTCGGCGTAGTTCCAGCCGTAGCGGATCTGGTTCTCGTCGGTGCCGGCGGTGCACTGGATCAGCCGTTTCGAGGAGCCCGACACCGCCGCCGCGATGTGCTCCGAGACCCAGGATTTCGCCGTGCCGGGCACGCCGAGCAGCAAGAGCGCGCGGTCGGTCGCGAGCGTCGCTACTGCGGTCTCGATCAGACGGCGGTTACCGAAATACTTGGCGGTGATCGCGGTGCCGTGCTTCGTCTTGCCGCCCATCAGGTAGGTCACCACGGCCTGCGGCGACAGCTTCCAGTTGGGCGGGCGCGGACGATCGTCGCCGCGCGCCAGCGCGGCAAGCTCATCGGCGAAAATTTGTTCGGCGGAGTGCCGGAGGATCGCAGTGGTCATCGCGGTTTTCGGCTCATCGGTGAGGCGGATCGATCAACGTCAGGCAATCGAGCAGGAGGCGCGTGCGCGGGATGTCTCCCCCCGGCAGCGGCGCGAGCGCGGCGGAGAGCTCGGAGCGCAGGGCGGCGGGCACGAGCGCGGTCAGCGGGAGACACAAGACATCGAGCACGCGCGGGTCCGCGGTCCAGCCGTGGAGCGATGCGACGGCGCGCGAGCGCAGCAGCGCACGCGCGGTCGGCTGCGGCAGCGGCCGCCGAAGGAAGCGATAGAGCTGCTCGAGCGCCCGATAGGAGAGGTCGGGCCACGTTTCCGGCGCCAGGGCGGCCGCGCACCATTGATCGATCAGCGCATCGTCGTGCAACGCCACCGCCGCGCCGGGGCCGATCGCGTCGAGCCACGCATCGGCGGCGTGCTCGCGCACGATCGTTGCAAGGACATCGAAGCGGTGATCGAGCGACGCCTGGCGGGCGAATAAACCGGTCAACGCGGCATCGTCGGCGGCAGCCGCGATCATCTCGGGCAGCGACAGCGAGAATGCCGCCGCCATGGCATCGAGGCCGACGCCGGCATATTCCTCCGCCGCCCAGCGCCGCGCTGGATCGCCGACGGGATCTTGCGGGAATGCCTTCACGTCGGCCGGAAGCTCGAGCGTCAGGACCTTCCGCCGTCGCACCAGGCCGGATGTCGAGACTTTCGTCCGCGCCACGAGATCGCGCAGTCGATCGTGCGCCGCGGCGGTGCCCGGGACCAATTTCAGCAGCCGCTGCGCCTCGTCACGAACGCTCGGCGCGCGGTCCCTGGCGAGGCCTTCGAGAAACGGAACGTCCGCCGCCGAGAGGTTCGGTGCGAGCGCACCGAGGAGCCGCGCCCGCACCGGCGCTGCCTCGTTCGCGAAACTCGTCTCGACCAACGCGCGGGCGCGATCCGGCTGGCGCGTGCGCAGCGCGGCGATGAACGCCGCGCGCGCCGCCGGCCGCGCGGAGGTCCAGTTGGTCTCATCGATCGTGGCGGCATCGAAGTAGCCGGCCGGCTGCTTTTCCGCCTCCTCGCCGCGCCCCGCCCAGGCGGCGGCGTACGGACCCAGCAGGTCGTCGTGCGCTTTGACGAAACCGGCAAGCCGTGGCACGTCGAACGGATGCGGTCGCAGGCTGTGACGATCGAGTGCGTCGGCGAGCGCGAGCGCGGCGATATCCGACGCCGGTCCGTCCCTGCCGCCGACCAGCCGGCGCATGAGCGGACGCGCGGCCTCCGGCACGACGGCGCGGCGATCCTCAACAACCGCGGCAGTCACATTCGTCGGCGGCGGCCCGTGGCGGCGAAACCGCATGCGCTGGCCCAGCAGCGCCAGGGCCGTCAACTCGGTTATCAGCTCGGAAGGCGCGCCGTCTGTCGTCCCAAGCGCCGCGAGCGCAGCCGCGACCGGCGCGGGATTGCGTGCGGTGCCGAGGAGGAAGCTGCGCGCGAGCGACTCCACGGCCGGATCGTCGAGCGCGCTCATGATGCGGTCCACCGGCCGAGCGGCGTCTCGGCAAGGCCGAGCGACAGAAGATGCCCGTCCCAACGGCCGAAGACGTCGATGTCATCGAGGCCGATCAGCGGCAATGCGAGGTCGTCCTCGTCGGCGCGCAGCGGCAGTCCGACCGAGCCATCGGCATCGGTCAGCCACAACGACGCGCCGGATGCGACGATACGGGCGCCGCGCGCGGCGAACGGCATATCGCCGGCCCACGGCCGCGCCGCCAGGATTTCGTTGAGCCGGGCAATGCTGTTCGCGACATCGTCGGAAGGGCGCGGCCACCTCTCGCCGGCGATGGTCGAGCCCGTCTGCTCGACGATGACCGCACGTAGCGGCGCGGGCGAGCGGAAGTAGGCGAGCTCGGCTTCGAAGACCTCCCCGACCGTATGGCCGTTCCCCGACTTGCCCAGCGATACCGGAACGAAGTCGATGAGCACGGCGAAGCGCGGGCCGGCCTCGTCGCCGAGCCGTGACAGCCAAGTCTCCAGGCGGCGCAGCTTGTCCGCCTGCACCTCGACGACGGTGCTCACCACCATCCAGCGATCGCGCAGGCGCAGCGCGTCCGTATCCGCCAGCAAGGCTTCACGCGTCACCGGCCAGCCGACGACCTGGCGGACGTCGGCTTTCACCGGATGGGGCAGGCGTCGCTGATGGCGATACGCGGATGAAACGAGATGCAGCAGCGCGAGACGTTCGATCAGCCGGGTGGTCCGCGACGGCTCGGGCGCGGACAGGACATCCGCCGGCAGTCGTTCGACCATGTTCGCCAATCCGGGCGCCTTGGCGTCGACGAGACGCTGCACGATCTTGCGACATCGTTCGGTGGCAGACGGCATGAACGAGGCAAGCCCGCCCTGCAGGGCATCAGAAATCCAGGTGTCGAGCTCATCGAGGCCGGCCAGGATCGATGCCTCGCGCTCGGCTCGATTGCGCTCGCGCTGCGCGACCGCCCGCGCCAGCGCCTTGGGATCCTCCTGCGCCGGTTCCGCGGTGGCGGCATCGGCTGCACTCGCTTTGGCTTTGTCGGCCGACGCGGCCTGCTTCGGCGCCGCTGCGCCGGGCCGACGCCGCGCGAGCCAGTCGCGCACCCAATCCGGCGCGGGTCCGGTCGTGAAGGATGAAGCGCTTTCCGCGCGCGACCACATGAGCGCGAGCGTGTGCTTGCAGGGAAACTTGCGGCTTGGGCAGGTGCACTTGTAGCCGTAGTCGGCTTCCGAGCACATCACGCGATAGGGCGCGGCGCCAGAGCCCTGGCACTCGCCCCAGATCAAGCCGGCATCATCGCACCCGCGCAGCGACCACGCGCTGGATTTTTTCAGCTTGGCCGCGGCCGAAAGGGAGGCCTGGTCGGGAGCCAGTTCCTCGATCTTGGCAAGGTCGATGGGCATGGGAGATCGGGAACACGAGCTGGATGGAAGACAACCGAAGATATCCAGTGCCCGCCGCGATATCAATCAATCGGCCATTTCACCTGCAGGTTCACAGGACGTCCGCACCAGCGCCTCCGACATCGGATGATGGATATCAATTCGTTGACCGCGCCGTCGCTACAAGCGGTCCCGCGTTGCCCTCGCAGCTCGCGCGCGAACCTCGTGGTGCGATCATAGAAAAAGGAGGACCGCCAAACGCGTATCTCGTGGCTTTCGCGCGCCCTGATAAGCTACCTCGTTGTTCACAACAATGCGCCTCGCGGATTTGCGTCAGGGCTCGGCGAAGAAGGCGCGCAGCACCTGCGCGAGCGCCTGCGGCTGATCGTCGGGTATGTGGTGGCCGGACGCCGGGATGATGACTTCGCGCAGGTGCTCGGCGACCGGGCGAAAGCTCGCTACGCCGGAACCCACACCCCGCTCGGCCCCTATCGCCAGCACCGGCATCGGCAGCTTGTGCGCCGCCATCGCCCGGAACTGCGGTACGTCCGCCTTCAGCGCGCGATAGTAGTCGAAGCTCGCCGACATGTGTCCCGGCACCGCGTAGGTGCGCAAGTATTCGGCCAGATCCGCTTCGCCAACGGCGCCCGGACGCAGCATGCCGCGATGGTAGAAGAAACTGAGGAACGCGCGCTCGCGCCCGGCGACCAGCGTCTCGGGGAGTTCCGGGACTTGGGCGAACCCGATGTGCCAAGCGCCCGTCGCCTTCAGGTCCTCGAGCCCGAACCCGGGCAGCAGCGTCTCGACCAGCACCAGCTTGCGGACCTCCTGCGGATGGTCGGCGGCGTAGGCGAACGCGACAGGCCCTCCCATGTCGTGCCCCACCAGCAGGACCTGCGTGAAGCCGAGCTGATGCGCCAGGTCGCGCACCTCCGCGGCGATCACGCGCTTCTCGTAGCCCTTGGAGGATGGGCCGGAGTCGCCGAAGCCCGGCATGTCTGGGGCAATGACGGTGAAGCGGTCGGCCAGCGCGGGGGCTACGCTGCGCCACGCGTAGGCGGTGACCGGCCAGCCGTGCAGCAGCACGACGGGCGACCCATGGCCGCCGATGAGATAGTGGATCACCGCCCCATCGACTTGCGTGGTGGCATGGCGAAAGCCCGGCGGTGCGGGCGCCGGCGCAGCCGCGTGGGCGTCCAAGCGAACGAAACCGAGCGCCCCCAGGAACAGCACAAGCGCAAGTAGCCACCGCATGGCATCGGTCCGGGTCAGGATGGCAACGCCCTGATCGCGGTCGCGTGTGAATTCCTCCGACAACATGCTGAGGCCTCATGGGTGTAGGAAGGGGCTGATCACATCGACCAGTCCCGCGGGCGCTCTTCGGGAACGAAATGCCCTGCGCGCTGGATGATCACGAAGGCGGCGTTTGATGCGAACGTCTCGACCAGTGCTTTCTGATTTTGCCCGAAGCTCTTTTCGCCAGCAACTGAGAGAAGCGGAATCGGCAACTTGCCCTTCGCAAGAAGTGTCTTGATCTCGTACCGGCTCTTGAAGCCGAGCGCGCGCCAACGCAGTGCTGCCTTGGTGGAGAGCGCCGCCGCCGGCGTCGCGCTCGTCGCCGGCCCCTGCGGCCTCGGTCGTGCGGCCGCTGGGTCGGCATAGAGGGTCGCCAGGGCCAGCATTGAACAAAACGCGAGTGCAGTGCTTCCCATGCGACGCTCCTCACCAGCTGACGGCAAACATTCGCCAATAGAATATTCGTCGGGAGCAACGCCGACCCATTTGTGAATTGGAGTGAGGTATTGCGTCGAGCTATGGCACCTCGGCCCAACCGCCATTTGGCCGGAGCAGCCACGCATGAGCGAATGAGATCTGTAAAGGCTCGCGGCCGTGGGTCGGCGACCGAGCTCTTCGTCAGGCAGCCAACCGGCCGCGCAACCAGACCTGCGCCGGCTCCACGTCGGAACGCTCATGCCACACCAGGCCCACCGAGAACCCCGTCACGTCGATTGGAGGCTCGAGGATCTGCAGGTCGCGGGTCTTTCCGCGAACGAGACGCTCGGGGACCAGGGCAACCTGGTCGGACCGGGCGATAAGCTCGGGAACGATCAGGAAGCTCGCGGCTGACACGCTGACGCGTCGTTCCCTCCCGATCGCACTCAGCGCTGTGTCCGCAGGCCCGGTAAAACCGCCGCCGCGTGGAGAGACAACGACGTGAGTCAAGGCGCACAGTTGGTCGATATCGATCGAACCTTGGACGACAGGCTGCCCGCGGCGGACGATCACCACATACCGTTCATCGAAGAGGGGATGCGTCAGAAGCTGCTTGGGCGCGGTGTTCGGCGTCATCACCGCCAGGTCCACCTCGCCCCGCTCCATCTGCCCCACCAATTCCGGTACATACAGTTGTTTCCAGGACAGGCGGAGCTTGGGAGCTTCTCGCTGAATCTCCACCACGCGCTCGAGCAGAGCGCAGTGAGCGTAATCGGAAGCCGCAACCGCAACGGTGAAGTCCGCGCTCGGCGACGACGGAACGGAGAGCTTTCAGCGCTTCGCGCAGCGGCGCCTGGAGTTCGAAGGCCCGCTGAGTAGGAATGACGCCGCGAAGCGCGCGCAGGAGCAATGGGTCGCCAAAGATCTTCCTCAATCGCAGAAGCTGCGCAGACAGAGCGGGCTGGCTGAGGTTCAGCCTGGCCGCCGCCCTAGTCACGTTGCGTTCGGCCAGGAGTGCTTCCAGGCCCAAGAGCAGATTCAGGTCGGGCCGGCTGACATCCATCACATGGATAGCATATCCAAAAATCGGCGGCCTCTGGAATACCTGAGCCGCACACAATGGTTATCGATTCCTTAACCGCGGCTTCGCTACATGATTCTCCGCTCGCCCATCGCTGGGCCGTGAGGATGCCGACATGCCGAGGCCCGCCAAGCGCGCGCCTTCACCCGAGTGCCTGAAGCCGCAGGACGTGCAGCGGCTGCGCGATGCGCAGGCGTGCTTTGCACGCCGCGATCTCGACGGTGCCGAACGGCTGTGCGCTGAGCTGCTCGCGCAACGGCCTGGGAATTTCGACGCACTGTATCTGCTCGGTGCCATCAAGCATGCGCAGGGGCACCTCGCAGCCGCACTCGACGCGATCGGGCGGGCGCTCGCGGCGAACCCGCGCTCGCCCGAGGTGCTGATCAATCACGGCATGCTGCTGGCGCGATTGGCGCGGCGGCAGGACGCGCTCGCGAGCTTCGACCAGGCAATCGCGCTGCGGCCGGCGTTCGCCGAGGCTTACAATGGCCGCGGCTGCGTGCTGCTCGATATGGCTCGGCCCGCCGATGCGCTCGCCTCCTTCACGCTGGCGCTGGAGATCCGGCCCGACGATGTGGAAGCGCTGAACAATCGCGGGCACGCGCTCGTCTCCCTGCACCGTTCGCAGGAGGCGATTGCGGATCTCGCGACGGCGCTGCGGCTGCGGCCGAACCATGCGCTCGCCCACTACAACATGGGCAATGCGCTGGCGCAGCTCGGCCGGCACGCGGACGCCGTCGCGAGCTACGATCGCGCGCTCGCGCTCGCCCCGGGTCATGCGGAGGCGCATTGCAACCGCGCAACGGCGCTGCAGGAGCTCGGCCGCGTCAACGAGGCGCGCGACGGCTTCGAGGCCGCAATCGCGCGCAAGCCGACGCTCGCCGCGGGCCACAACGGACTCGGTGCCGCACTGCGCGCGCTCGGGGACTATCGCGCGGCGCTCGCGTGCTTTGCACGGGCGATCGAGCTGCAGCCCGACCTCGCCGAGGCCCACGTCAACAAGGGACAGACGCAGCTTCTGCTGGGCGAGCTGCCGGCCGGATGGGGACCTTACGAGCGCCGTTGGGACATGGCCGAGTTCGCGCCGCAACGCCGCGACGTCGCGGCGACGACTTGGCGCGGCCGCGAGCCGATCGACGGCAAGACGCTGCTGCTGCACGCCGAGCAGGGTTTTGGCGATACGCTGCAGTTCGTGCGCTACGCCGACGTGCTGGCCGCGCGCGGTGCCACGATCGTCATCGAGGCGCCACCGGCGCTCAAGCGTCTGCTGGCGATGACCTATCCGCACGTGGTCGCGCGTGGCGAGCCGCTGCCGCCGCTGGACTATTGTTGCCCGATGCTGAGCGCCGCGTTCGCCTGCGCGACCGATCTCGCGAGCATTCCGGCCGCGATTCCCTATTTGGCCGCGGCAGAAGCCGACATCGGCGCCTGGGCGGCGCGCGTTCCCCGCACGGGGCGGCTGCGGATCGGGCTAACCTGGTCCGGCACCGCTGCCCGCAAGTTCGGCCACGACCGCTCGGTGCCGCTCGCCGCACTCGCGCCCCTGCTCGCACTCGACGACATCCAGTGGATCAGCCTGCAGAAGGAAGTGCGCGAGACCGACCGCGCGGCGTTGGCGGCGCATCCCAATCTCATCCATTGCGCCGACGCGCTCACCGATTTCGCCGCGACCGCGGCGCTGATCGCGACGCTCGATCTCGTCATCTCGACCGACACGGCGGTCGCCCATCTCGCCGGTGGGCTCGGCAAGCCGACCTGGATCATGCTGGCACGTGTGCCCGACTTTCGTTGGCTGCTCGAGCGCGACGACAGCCCCTGGTATCCGACTGCGCGGCTCTTTCGTCAGGCCGCCTCGGGGAATTGGACGGCGGTTGTCGACAACATCCGCGGCGCGCTCGCGCATCACCGCCGTGGATGATGCGACCATCTCTTTACTCGGTTGACAATCGCACGAGGTTTCCTAAATTTCCGTCCGGGTCGATACACCCGCCGCCTGCACCCTTCTTGGGATGGTGAACGTATCGAGTTCTCCGCACCCTCGCCATTGGCGAACGGGTCGGCAAGGCAGGCTCCGATCCCCTCCGTTCGCCGATGAAGAGGTGCTCTCATGCGCGATTTTCGCGATGCGAAGGTCATGGCGCACGCCTTGCGCGACGCGTTGAAGGCGAAGCCTGTCGAAATCACGCACAGCGAATCCCTCGAGCTGATCGCGAAGATATTCGGCTTCGCCAACTGGAACATCCTGTCCGCCAAGATAAGCGCAGCACAACCGGTTGCCGATGCTCCGGCGCTGGCAAGACCGAAAACGCTGCATTGCATCTTCTGTGGCAAAAGCCAGCACGAGGTGAGGAAGTTGATCGCCGGGCCGTCGGCGTACATCTGCGACAAGTGCGTCGAGCTATGCGTCGGCGTCATCGGCGAAGAGGACAAGTTCGATCGAATCTTCAGCCCGTCGCGACCGGACGCGGAAAGTGCCGAGCCTGCCGACGCCACAGCGTTTCGAAAGGCGCGCAGCGTGTCCAGCCGGGAGCTGCAAGATGTCTTACTACGCGGCAGAAAGGCCGTGGAGCGTCAGCGCCGGGCCTTGGAAGGCATCAAACGGAGACTCGAGAGGGAGGGAGGCGAGAATCCGCCGGCCGATGATCTTATGGCTTTTCCGGAGCTCGCCTATTTGAAAAGCAAGTCACGCGATGAGCTGCTCGGCTTGCAGCGGACGGCACTGACCGAGCTCAAACGCTACGAGGACGGATTGCGCATTGCCACGACGGTGCTCACCGAGCGCGGCGAGCAACCCGACTGACAGTTCGCACAGCTTGATTGAGCGAGCGCAATTTTGCCGGGCCGACCCGCTGGTGAAGATCTCGAAGCGCTTCCGGCTTCGACTACTCGCCGAGCGTCGCTGCCGGCGCGAGCAGGCGGATCAGCTGCGGCAGCCGGTCATCGTTCTCGGCAGCCGCACGGCGCCAGCGGCCAGCGGCGCGTTCGAGGATCCGACGGGCGGCAGGATCGCGCACGCGGCGGGCGAACTCGTCGCATTCGGCCGCCTTGCGCTCGCAGGTCTCGATATCGGCTGGCACGCGACAGGCTCCCCGCCGCCCAAGGTGGCGGCCACGCCTACACAACACGCCGGGATGGCGGCGGTTCCGTCGATGTCACTGACGGGTCCTTCGCGGGAGGGCGCGTGAACAACGGGCCGCCCAGCATGGCGCCGAGCCAGAAATAGATCATCCGGCTCTCGACCTGTGTGGAGAAATCGGAATTGGCGAGGCTCGTCACGCACCAGCCGATGAGCGCAGCGGAGGCGAGTTCGCGCCAAGGCGTCGGCGCTGGATGGCGAAACACGGCAATGAGCCAGAACACGAAGGTGCCGAGGCCGAGGAGGCCCATTTCGCCCTGCAGCTTGAGGTACTGGTTGTGCGGATCGTCGGTCAGCTGGCCGCGCCATCCCGCAACGCCCTGCACGTAGGGAGCATAGCCCGACTGGAAGCCGCCGGTGCCGACGCCGAGGAGCGGATGATCGAAGATCATCCGCCAGGTGTTGCGCCACATCACGATGCGGGTGCCGATCGGCGTGCCTTCGGATGCCTGATCGACGGTCGCGATCTGGTCGCGCGCCTGAGCGAGGCGATCGTGCACATGCGGGCTCGCAACCATCAGGGCGATGCAGGCGATCAGGATGACGCAACCGGTTACGAGCTTGAGGCGCCAGGTGCCGGGAGCGAGCAGGATCGCGACCGCGACCGCCATGACAAATGCCGACAGATAGCCGGTGCGGCTCCACAGGACGAAGACGACGTCGACCACGAGCACGGCCAGCACGCCCGCCGTGACCCAGCGGTTGGCGAGCAGGCGATCACCGGAGAAATCCGCCGGGCGCAGCAGCGCCGCGATGCAGATGATGATCGCAACCGACATCACCATGCCTTGGGTCGCGTAATTTTGAAACACTATGCCGGGATCAAGACGGGCCGTGAGCGAGATCGATCGCGCATCAGTGACGAACGAGAGCACCGCGCCGAGGAAGCAGGTCGCCACCACGACGCGCAAGACCAGCCGCCTGGATGGTGCGTCGGTGAATACCGCGAGCGCCAGCGGGAGAAGAAGCATGCGTCGCCACGCCAGCAGGCCCTTGAGAGCCTCCATCCAGGGCGCCGATCCATGCAACATGCCGACGAGCAATGCGATCCCGAACGGATAGGCCGCGAGCACCAGCGGATGACGGAACAGCACGTCGACCAAGCGGCGCCGCAGGGTCGGGTTCACCATGAAGGCAAGGTAGGTGAGGCCTTCGATGAGGACCGACACGGATGTCGACAGCAGCATCGAGACGATCACGGCCAGCAGCATCACCCGGGCCGCGAGCAGGCCTTCATCGGCTGGCATCCAGAGCTTCACGGCAGGCCTCGCGTCATCGCGCGCCGGGCATCTCACGCGCATCGTCCGTCGTGTCCGGATGCCCTGCTTCGCGCCGCGGCGCAACGCCGGCGCCGTCGACCAGCAGGAGCCCGCACGCGAACCAGAAGGTGCGCTGGAAGAAGATATCGTGGACGAGGCCCATGAGCACGAATACCGCGACCACGATCAGCAGGCCACGCGCATGGCCGTCGCTCCGCGCAAACGAGGCCACGCCGCTGACGGCGAGGCTGACGACGAACACCAGGTAGGCGGCGAGGCCCACCAGCCCCATCTCGGCCAGGAACCAGATCGGAACGCTGTGGACGACGACCAGCGGCAACCCGGCGGTCTCCCGCTCGAGCAGGAACGTGCCGAGCCCGCCGCCGAGCACGGGATGGCGCAACCACGCCTGCAGCCCGAGCACGGTCGATTGCCAGCGCAGCGCATCCGACTCGTCGGCTCCCGGCCGGATCGCGTGAATGAGCGGCGCGATCAAGCGGTCGTCGATCGGGCCCCAGAGCGCGATGCCGGCAACCAGAACGGCGCCCGCAATCGACCCGACGACAAGGGCGCGGCGCGTGAGCCGGCTGCGCGCGGGCCATTTCTCCAACAGCGGGGCAAGCGCGACGGTGGCGAGGGCGCACAGCAGGCCGGCGCGGGATCGCGCGAGCGCGAGCGTCACCAGGAGCGCCGCGGCGAGAAGCCAAGTTCGCGCCATTTCTTGCCGGAGTTGCCTGCGCGCGGCGATCAAAATTGCGAGCGCCATGAGCAGCTGGAACGCAAAGGCGTTGGAGTTCTGCGCATAGCCTTCGAGCTGATCGCTCTCGGCGAACAGGTACCCGAAGAAATCGGTCGGCAGCGGCGTCACGTAGTGATGAAAGACGTAGGCGATCACCTGGATCGCACAGATCGCCACGGCGGCGACCACGAAGACGTGGGCGAGGATCGCGCGCCCGCGCTCGCCGGCGATGAGGACGACGAGGCCGGGAACGGCGGCGTAGCCGAGGAGGAAAAGAAAGCCGAGCATGCGGTTGAGCAGCGCCCAGGCGGTGAGGCCGGGGCCGAGCCAGGCGACGAGGAGGCCGAGCACGAGCGACGCCGCGAGCACGCCCGCGCTGCGCAGCACGACGCGCGGGTAGAGGTCGAGGAACCGGTCGGTCCAGGCGAACACGGCGGCGAAGAACAGCGCCGTGATGGCGAGCGGATCGGCGGCATTGACAGTGAGCTCGCCCGGCCCGCTCGGCACGCGCAGCTGAAGATAGACGAGGCAGGCCGTGAGGATGCCGATCACCCACATGAAAAGTGGGTCGGACGGCGCGAGCGCGCGCGCCATGCCGTCGCGCGACGTCGGCTTCGCTGCGGCCGATTTCGCCGGACGCAGCCAGGTATCGAGCACCACGGCACCGCCGGCGGCGAGCGCGATCAACAGGCTGACCGCGCCGACCATCACGGCGACGATCACGGCCGCCTCGCTCGGCACGCCGATGGCGCCGAGCGCATAGACGGCGCCGAACTCGCGCAGCCCCCAGCCGGCCCAGCTCACGGGCAGGCCGGCCGCGAACATGACGATGACGATCGCGGGTGCCAGCCGGACCCAGGCGATGTCGGGTGCAAACTCGCGCACCAGCACAAAGTAGGCGCCGAACATCGCGAGATGCGCGAGCAGACTGATGACAAGCGCCGGGGCGAGCCGCACGCTCGTGCGCAGCATGGCGCGTATCTGCGCCGCGCCGATCGCCGCCTTGAGGCCGGGCAGCCCCGCCGCCGCGAGCACCGCTGCGGTTGCGAGCGCGATCGAAACGAAATAGGCGCCGCCGTCGTGCAACTCGAAGCCGAACGAGCCGAACAGCATCAACGCCGAGAGCGCGGCGCCGATGCCGATGGTGGCGAGCGCCAGCAGCCGCTCCAGGTAGGTCGCGGCGACGGTCGCGCTCGGCGGCACGCCGGTCGCCTGCAGCACCATGGCGCGGGTGAGGCTCTGGCCGATGATGTTGAGCAGGAACTGGCTCGCAAGATTTCCGAGTGCGAACGCATAGGCGGCAGCGCGCCGCTCGAGCATCACGCCGAGAGCGCCGAGCGTCGAGGTGAAGCGGAAAAAGGCGAGCAGGAAATTCGCGGCGAGCAGGATGACCGCAAGCGCGACCGGAGCCGCGCGCAACGCGTGAAAGCTCGCCGCCAGCCTGGTGAAATCGATCGAGAGCACGACCAGCACCAGTGCGATCGCGGTCGCGATGCCGGTGAGGATCGACTGCAGGCGGCTCATCGGAGCTCAGCAGGCGCGCGAGGCCGCGATGGCGCGCCGCGGCGCGCACCACACGATCGATCGAGCGTGAAAGTCAGACGTCGCCAACGAAGCCGTGGGACGTCACCGCGACGTCTCCTCGTCCAGGTCGAGATTGCTGCTGACGCGCGGCGTGCCCGGGTGCGGGACGCCGCCGGTGATAGCCGCGGTCTGCGGCGGGACGGCCGGCGGCGCATTGACGACGGTGGCGCGCGGCCGCGCGGCGGCGGCCTCCTCGTCCGCATCGACATTGCTGCTGACGCCGGGATGGGAGGGCGCCAAGGTGACTGAATTTGCAACCGTCGCCCGCGCGTGGACCGCGTTGCCGGAGCCGACGACCTCGAGCTCGAGGCCCGCAGCGGTCGAATGGACCACATGATTGTAGCCGTCGAGGATGCGCGCGAGCACGCGCGACAGCGAGCCCGTGTAAGTGCCCGTTACGGAACGCGTGAGGGCGTCCGAGGTGCGCAGTTGCAGGGGCCTCTTCGCGCGCAGGGCATCGAGCACCTGACGCACGGTCGCGTCATGCGCCTCGATCGTCAGCCGGCCGTCGCCCGCCTCGGTGACGCGAACCTCGGCCGACGCCCCCGCGGCGGTGAGCGCGGCCGCAAGGAACACGATGGCGCCGCCCCAGCGACGGCGAACCGCAATTGACATCATCGTCCCCATGCTTGACCGCGCGCCGCGCAGGCAATCGCCCGGGCGCCGCACGCGCAGCCCTACGGTAGCACAGACTTCGTGTCACTTCGTGGACTATTTTTGGCTATCGGGAAAAGCGTGAAGCGGCGAGTTCCGCGGGCCCTCGCGGGCGTGCCGGCCTGATCTATTTCGGCTGCAGCGATGGGAGCGCGAGAATGGCGGTATCGCGGTCGTTCTGCAACGTCACCTCGCGCGGACCGACCGTGCGCAACACCCAACCGTCGTGTCCTTCACCGGTACGCAGCCGCACGATCGACTGGCTGCTCTGGTCGATGAAGACGGCGATGCCCTCGGCACCCGCGACCGTCCCGACGAGGGAGAGCTGCGGTCGCTGCGGCCCGCGCGGAGCGGGCGGCGGCGCCGCCCGGACCTGCACCACCGGACGCGCCGCAACCGGCGGGGCGGGCGGTCGCCGCGAGGCGGAGAAGATCGGCCGCTCGCGCGTGACGGTGAGCGAGCTCAGCGGAACACCCCACAACGGATTGCCGGCTTGCGGCGCGGGCGGGCTGGTCGCCTGCGACATCTTCTTGTCGAGGTCGACCACGGGCGGACGCGGGACCACACGCGGGTCGGGACCGCCGCCGAGACCCGTCGCGGCGGTCAGCGGCGCGGGCGCGGCGAACGCCACGGCAGCGAGCGCCAAACCGACCAGGCTGCGGGCGCGGATCATTTGCTGCCTCGCCATTGGCCGGAAACGCCGATCATGACGCGCAGGCGTCCGCCCTCGCCGCGCGTCACATTGTCGGGCGCCTCCACCACCAACTGGTCGACGAACAAGTAAGGCATCCCGGCCTCGAGGTCGTAGAGCAGCTTCTGCAGGTCCGGCTGCGTCACCTCGCAGCTCGCCACCAGGCTGACGAATCCGCCCTTCGACGCTGCATCCTGCACGTCGACCTGCGAGGAGAGCACGTTTCCGCCAACGCCGGTGACGACGCCGGCGACCCGCTGCAGCAGCGCCGCGCCGGCGAGCGTCACGGTCTGGCCTTCGATGAACGGCGAGCCCTGCGGCGCCTCGCTCGTCGCCGACGGCGCCGCGACCGTCGCCCGTCCACGCTCCAGCTGCGCCAGCAACGTTTCCGCGTCGGCGACGGCCTGGCGGCGATCGAGCAGATCGGCGGCTGCGAACCATGCGGCGCAGATGAGGCCTACGACCAGCGCAAGGTAGGCGACCGTGGCCAGGGCGGGAAAACGTGTGAGCAGGCGGTCGAGCCGGTGATCCATGGTCATGACCGCGGCGTGTTGACGGGCTCGATCCGCGCCTCGATGTGGAAGCGATCGCCGGGATCGGTCGGCGCGCGGGTCGTGGGGGCGAAGAAGGTCGCATGGGTGAAGTGCGGCGACTGCTCGATCAGCCGGATCAGGGCGGGCGCGTCATGCGTCACGCCGATGATCTGCAGCTTGGTGCCTTCGACGCGCAGCTCGGTCACGTAGGTGTCGTCGGGGAGAATTTCCGACAGCGCCTCGAGCACGATCACGGTCGCGGGCGTCTCGTGCTTGCGTCGATCGAGCAGGCCGCTCGCGTCGCGCGCCGCTCCGTTCTGGCCCGATCGCAACAGGATGCGGCGCTGGTTGATCTGGCGCGCAAGCTCGCTCTGGCGGCTCTCGAGATTGCCGCCGATCACCATGTCGGTCGCGAGGGCGACACCGGCCGAGACCACGGCAACGAGCAGCACGACGAGGAGAACGCGGCTTACCCGCTGTGTTTCCAGCTGGCCGCGAACGTTCTGGTCGTAGACCTTGATGCCCGCGACCGCAGTCGCCTCGGCCGGCGCGGTGAGCACCGCGATCGAGGCCGCCCCCACCTCGGAAACCGCCTGCAGGATCGGGCGAACCATCGCGCGGGCGGTCGCGGCGACCATGATCGAGATGCGATCTTTGGCGATGTCGGCGGGGCGCCCCCAGCCGAACACGGCGTCGGCGGCCGTCCACGGTGTCAGCCGATCGATCTGGGCGCGGACGATGCCGTCGAGGAACTCGACCGCGCGACGCGGCAGCTCGAGCTCGCGAAAGACGAAGCGTGACGGACGCAGCACGATCTCGACGCGATTGCCGCGAATGGCCTTGGCGAGGCCTTCGGGCAGCACCGGCGCGTCGACGCCGCCCCCGACGCGGAAGCGCTCCGGCTCGGCCTGCCCGTCCTTCAGCAGACGCAGCGCAAAACCGTCATCTTCCTCGATCAAGCGGACGACGCGCGGCGACACCAACCGGCCGACAGCCGCGACCAACAGGGCCGCCACCACGTCGAGCCAGTGCGACACGAATTCCGCGATGTTGCGCACGATCGCCATTGATGCTCCCGAGCGTGTTGCGTTCCCGGAACGGAACACGCTCTCGTCTCCTTTATCGGCGCATGTCCTCGTCGGCTGACCGGCGCCCACGTCGCCGGAACATGCGCTATCCGCCCGCGGACGCTATCTGATCGAAGTCGTCGCGCCAGGACAGTATACGATAAGGCTCCTGGTCGTCATCCGTGAGCAGCATGACAATATCGGCACCGGAACGCGAACCGTCGTCGAAGCGCACGACGACCGAGACGCGCATCGAGCGGCCGACCTCGACCGTCGCGTTGGCGCGGACGCCTTCGAGCGACGCCAGCACGGCCTTCGGATCCGGCACCGAGCGGCGCGCCTCCAGGAGGGCGTTGACCTGCTCGGGCGTGATGCCGGGCAGGGCGGCGAGCACGAGGGGCGGCGCCGCCAACACGTTGACTTGCGGAATGCCGCTGAACACCGTGACGTAGGGAAGCGCGCGCTCGACCAGCGCGGGCGGCAGGCCGAGCACGAGCCACAGCTCGCCGACGTCCTGGAAGGGGGCGTGGCGGGGCGCGTAGTTGAGGCCGGCCGAACGATAGGCATCGGCTTCCGTATCCTGGCTCGCGTTCCCCGCCGCCGTCCCGCGCCACGCGAGCACGCGGTCGGCATAGCCCTCCGCATCCTGCGGGCGCGCGCCGAGGGTGACGAACAGGCTCGCGAGCAGCGGCTTGGGGGCGGCGTTGAGGTCGATACGCCCCGCCTCGGAGCTGAAGCCGACGAGCACGGTGGCGCGGCCCAGTCGGAAATCGAACTGCCCGGCGGGCGGCCGCTTGTCCTTCTCGATCGCGGTCATCCGATATGCGGTCAGCTCGAGCGCGGAGGTGAACAGCGCCTGCGCCCGGATGCGCCGGTCGCTCGATCCGACTGCGTCGGCGGTGCGCACCACGTAAGCCGCATAGATCGACGCGAAGGTCGCGAGCGCGAGCACGATCCACAGCACCGCGACGATGATGAAGCCGCGATCGTGCGCGCGCCGCCGACATCCGCCGTCATTCATTGCGGCCCCCCGGGTTCTGAGTGGCCGGAGTGGTGGCGGCCGCTGCCGCCGCCGGGGCGGCGCCTGCGCAATTCTGCGCATTCGCCTTGATGCATTCGGGGGCGACCTCGACGTGGATCGTGATGGCGCTCGACACGGCGAGCGTCTCGCCGCTCACGGCATCGCGCACCGTGACGCGAACGGCGCGTGGCAGCTTGTCGGCGCCGCGCCAGGTGGCCTGCCAGCCGCCATCCGGTCCCGCATAGGCGAACAGAACGCGGAATGGCGAGCGTACCAGGACGACCGGCTCGGAGAACTTCAGGCTCGAGATCACGTTCGGATCGGGCAGCGGCACGAACGGCGCGGAAGCGCGCGCCAGCACCGGGCCGCGTTCGCTCCCGATCTCGGCGAGCCGCACGATCTCGAGGCCGGGCCGCGTGTTGGGGCCGACCGCGCCGCGCACGAAGGTGACGCCGAGCTCGGTGCCGTCGAAGATCGGATTTTTCATTTTCGCATTGGGCGAGACGAATTGCGCCGCCGCGAGGTCGGCGGCGATGCGGTCGATGCCGAAGGCGAGCTGCTCGGCACGCTGCACGCGGGCAATGCCGTGGTCCCAGCTCGGCAGCCACTGCCCCGTGATGGTGGCGAGCGCCGCGACCACGATCAGGAACAAGGCGGTCGCGATCAATGTCTCGATCAGCGTGAAGCCGGCCTCGGGGCGGTCTTTGGGGCGGCGGCCGCCACGCATCAGCTCGACCTCCGGCGCAACCGAATGGTCTCGACGCGGAGGATCTGGCCGGACGGCGAGCGGACCGTGATCACCACGTCCTGCGGCTGCCACGGCGACGGTGCTCGCGGATCGACCAGATTGGACACGTAGGGTGCGGCATCCATGCGCCAGTCATAGCCCGCAATGCTGCCGGTGGCGCTGCCAGCCGCAATCGTCTGACGATCCGACAGCGACGTCACGATCGAGCGCAGGGTCTCGCGGAAGGCGACGCGCCGCTCGATTGCCAGCGTGCCGTGCGCCGCCACCCCGACGAGCGAGCCGATGGCCGCGATCGAGGCGGCGACCACCGCGAGCGCCACCAGGACCTCGATCAACGTGAACCCGGCGCGTCCGTCAGGGCGTACCCGCAACAACCTCCACCCCTCCCGTGAGCCAGTTGACGCGAACCTCATAGCCAGCACCCGGGCGCCGCAGGGCGATCACACCGCCGCACGAGCTTCCGGTCGCGAAGAAGTTGATCGTTCCCACGACCGGCCGGTCGCCGCACCGCGCGGCGAGGAGGGCATCGACCGCGACATCATCCGGCAGCCGCAGCTGCCGGCCATTCGAGCCCGACACGATCAGGCGCGCCGGCGCGACGACCCGCGTCGCCACCTGAGTTCGCCCGCGCACGGCCGCATTGCGATCCTGCGTGATCAATGCCGCGACGTCGAGCGCATAGGCCTCGAGCCGTGCGCGCGAGGTGGCGCGTGGAATCGCCGGCAGGACGATGGCGGCGAGCAACGCGATGATCGCCAGCACGGCGACGATCTCGATGAGGACGACGCCGCGCTCGCCTGCACGCCGGTCAGTGCTGCCAGCTCGCAATGTCGGCCGCCGTTCCGCTGCCGCCTTCCTGCCCGTCCGATCCATAAGAGATGATGTCATAGGGCCCGTGCTCGCCGGGCGAGCGGTAGATGTAGGGATGCCCCCACGGATCGTTGGGAACAGTGCCGCTGCGCAGGTAAGGTCCGTTCCATGAGTCGGCGCCGCCCGGCCGCTGGGCGAGCGCCACGAGGCCCTCGCTGGTGGTCGGATAGCGGCCGTTGTCGAGGTAGAAAAGATCGAGCGAGCTCGCGAAGCTTTCGACCTGGATGCGCGCGGCCTTGACCTTGGATTCGGCGAGGTAATTGAGCACGCGCGGGCCGACCAGCGCCATGATCAAACCGATGATCGTGATGACGACGAGTATCTCGACGAGCGTGAAGCCCGCCTCCCCCTGCCGCGCACGGCGGCGCCGCCGGTCGTGAAGTCCTGTCATATGGCTATCCCTCCCCTCTACTCGGCTCGGCCGGGAACATGCGCGAGCTAGCCAATCACCTGGCTGACGGACAAGAGAGCGGTCATCACCGAGACTATCAGACCGCCCACCACAAAGCTAATCACAATGATCGCCGCCGGCCCCGCGATGCCGACCAGCCGATCGAGGCCGCGCTGCAGTTTCGCCTCGTAGAACTCGGCGACGCGCGCGGCGATCATCGGCAGCTGGCCGGTCTCGTCGCCGAGCCGGAGCATGCGCACCGCCATGGGGGGCAGCGCCGCCGTATCGGCGAGCGCATCGGAGAACTTGGCGCCGTGGCGGACCCGATCGACGGCGCCCTCCCACGCGGCGCCGTGGCCGGTCGAGGCCATCATGTCGGCGAGAATGCGCAGGGTCGGCGTCAGATTGACGCCGCTGCCGAGCAACACCGAGAGATTGCGGCAGAACAGCGCGGTGCGGTGGAACGTCATGATCGAGCGCGCCAGCGGCAGCTTTGAGATGCCGTACATCATCGCGGCGCGCACCCGCGGCCGACGCAAGGCGAGCCACGCGGTCACGATGACGATCAAGAGCACGGTTCCGATCGCCGCCGTATGCGTGGTGGCGAAATCAGACAAGGCGAGCAATGTCAGCACGACCGAATCGAGCTTGGCGCCGAAGTCGCGCAGCACCGAGCCGAACTGCGGCAGCACGAACAGGAGGAAGAAGGTGAGCACGGCGCCCGCCGCGCACAGCACGAAGGCCGGGTAGCGCAGCGCATCGGTCAGGCGGCGGCGCAGCGCCTCGGAGCGGCTGCGCTCAGCGGCCAGCACCTCGAGCAGGTGGTCGAGCGTGCCGGACGCCTCGCCGACCCGCACGAGCGCGACGTAGATGGGAGGGAACAGCAGCGGATGGCGGGAAATGCTCTCGGTGAAGCTCTCGCCGGCGAGCACGCCGTCGCGCAGGTTCGCGACCACCGGCCGCAGCCGGCCGAGATCGATGTCGCCCGACAGCAGGTCGAGCGCATCGTTGATGCGCGCGCCGGCCTTGAGCAGCAGCGCGAGGTCGCGCGTGAACACGGTCACGTCCTCGGCGGTGGGACGATTGATGAAGGCGAGGCCCGCCCCCGAGCCCGACGCTGTGGTGCGCGGCGCGGCGCCATCGTCGACATAGAAGAGCCCGCGCGCCTCCAGCCGGCGCGCGACCTCCTCGACGCTCACCGCCGAGATCGTTCCGCTCGTCAAGTCGCCGCTCGCCGTGAGCGCGCGATAGCGAAAGCTTGCCACGCCTCACCCGATCGTTGTCACGCGCAGGACCTCGGCCGCCGACGTCGTGCCGGCCCGGCATTTGGCGATCGCGTCGTCCGCCATCGAGGCCATGCCGCTGCGGGCCGCAGCGGCATGGATCAGCTTGGAGTCGGTGTTCTGCCCGATCAGCTTGCGGATCTCGTCGTCGAGCTCGAGCAGCTCGAACACGCCGCAGCGGCCGCGGTAGCCGACCCCGCCGCAGCGTTCGCAGCCGACCGGCTCGCAGACCGTCTCGCCCGGCGCGAAGCCGAGCACCTTGTAGCGCGGGTCCGCCGCGAGGTCACCCGGCGAGAGCGTGTGACGCTTCTTGCAGCGCTCGCAGAGAATTCGCACCAGGCGCTGCGCGATCACGGCACGCAGCGTCGATTGCAGCAGGAACCCCTCGACCCCGAGGTCGATCAGCCGCGGCACCGCGGCCGCCGCGGTCTCGGTATGCAGCGTGGTGAGCACCAGATGGCCGGTCAGCGCCGCGTGGATCGCGATGTTCGCGGTCTCGGGATCGCGTACCTCGCCGACCATGATCACGTCGGGGTCCTGGCGCACGAAGGAGCGCATCGCGGCCGCAAAGGTGAGCCCGATCGCCGGCTTAACCTGCGACTGGTTGATGCCGGGAATCTCGTACTCGACCGGATCCTCGATGGTGAGTATCTTGCGCGTCGGCTCGTTGAGGATCGACAGCATGGTGGCGAGCGTCGTGGTCTTGCCGCTGCCGGTCGGGCCGGTGATCACGATCATCCCGTGCGGCAGCGCCAGCAGCCGCGTCAATTTCTTCTCGTCGGGCGTCGCGAGGCCGAGCTTGCCGATGTCGAGCAGGCCGCGGTCGCGCGGCAGGAGGCGCAACACCGCCGACTCGCCGTGCTGGGTCGGCATGGTGGCGACGCGGATGTCGATCTCGGTGCGGCCGACGCGCACGCGCGCCGCCCCGTCCTGCGGCAGCCGGCGCTCCGCGATGTTGAGCCCGGCAAGAATCTTGATGCGCGAGATCAGCGCCTGCGGCAGGGCGCCGGCCGGAACCTGGACATTGCGCAACAGCCCGTCGACGCGCATGCGCACGACCAGGCCGGTGCGGCCGGGCTCCACGTGGATGTCGCTCGCGCGCAGCTCGATCGCGCGCTCGAACAGGTCGTTGAGCGCGCGCACCACCGGCGCGCCGCTGGCGAGATCGCGCAGGCTCTCGATGTCGTCGTCGGAGCGGCTGAGCGCCGCATCCGTGGCTGGCCCGCCGTCCCGCTCATCGTCGCCGAGCCGCTCGGCGAGAACCGTGGCGATGTCCTCGAACGATGCGACCACCACGTCGACCGGGCCGCCGAGCACGATTTCCGCCGCCCGGAGCGCCGCCGTATCGGTCGGATCCGCCATGGCGAGGCGCGATCCGTCGGCGCCCTCGAACGGGAAGACCGCCGACTCGATGAGAAAGCGGCGCGAGAACTTGCCGACGAGGCCGGTGGCGCCGAGGAGTTGCGGCAGCTGGAGACGAGGCCGACGCCAGAAGCGTGCCACCTCGTTGGCGAAGTCACCGACCGGGATTTTAGTCGACTCGAAGACTGCGCGAAGAGTTATCTCGCCAACGGGCGGCTTCTCGATCTTATTCCTGCCGGACGCAGCTGCAGGTACAGAGTATTTCTCAAGTAAATACCGCCAAAACTCTTCGGTGGAGCTTTGCGACATGGCGGTCACGTCACTCGTTTCTTGTACAAACCATGGCAGTTGCACGACGAAAATTCAACACTTGACAGCACTTAAGTAAACTTTAACAATCGAAATCCTCGCTGTCAATTTTTGCGCGTGTTGGGCGCATGCTGGGGTCGGGCGTTGGTAGGGCGCAGTCGAAGTAGCGTGGGTCTCCTGCGTGGCCGCCGCATGGGCCGCCGCGTCGCGTGGAGTTTTTGCGTCGTACTCGCCGGCTCGATCCTCGCCGCGTGCAGCATCGGCGGATTTGATCCCCGCCCCGATCCCAGGGACAATCATCCGCCGGACGTGATGGATCACGTCCGCTCGCTCGATCTCTTGCCGCGATTCCCGAAGAACTCGGATGCGGCGCCGACGCCGAACACCGCGAGCTCGGCTCGGCCGACGGTGTTCCCCGGCCCCGGCGAGGTGACCGTCGCGCAGCCGCAGACGAGAGACGCCGCGCCGAATGGCGACGGCTATGATCTCAACTTCGAGAATGCGCCGGTCGCCACCGTCGCCAAGGTGATCCTCGGCGACATCCTCGGCGTCGGTTACACCATCGATCCGCGCGTCCAGGGCACGGTGACGCTGGCGTCGGGTCGGCCGGTGGCCAAATCCGACATTCTGTACGTGCTGGAGAACGCGCTGCGGCTTTCCAATGTCGCGCTGGTGCGCGACCGCACCGGCTATCGGCTGATGCCGGCCGGCGACGCGGTGGGCGCCGGCCCGATGGACCGGCTGGCGACGGCGCAACCGGGATACGGCATCACGGTTATCCCGCTGCGCTACGTCTCGGCGCAGACGATCATCAAGCTCGTCGACGGATTCGCGTCGAAGCCGGGACAAATTCGAGCCGATGCGGCGCGCAACCTGCTGATGCTGCAGGGCAGCGGCGCCGAGCGGCGCAACGCGCTGGAGATCGTGGGCAGCTTCGACGTCGATTGGATGCGCGGGCAGTCGGTCGGCGTCTATCCGGTGCACAACAGCACGCCTGAGCCGATCATCGCCGAGCTCGAGAAGATCATGGACAGCGGCGACTCGGGGCTCGGCCACGACATGGTCAAGTTCCAGCCGGTCGCGCGCATGAACGCCATCCTGGTGGTGAGCCGCAAGCCGGAATTCCTGCGCGCCGCCGGGACGTGGATCAGCCGGCTCGATCAATCCGACACCGCCGCCACCAACCTGCGCGTCTACCGGCTGCACTATGGCGATGCGCGTCATGTCGCGTCGCTGCTCTCCGAGATCTTCCTCGGCCGCGCCTCGAGCGGTCTCAATTCCGCCAATTCGCAGATCGCGCCGGGCGCCGGGCTCAACGCGTCGACCTCCGGCCCGCTGGCGGCGCTCAGCGCCCTGCCGCAGAGCCCGAGCTCCGCCACGTCGACCACGACCACGACGACTGCCACGAGCACGCGCGCGACGACCCCCGGCCCCGGCCTCGACACGGCGCGCGGCAACAACCCGCAGAGCGGCATTTTCGCGGGCGGCAACGACACCGGCACGGGCACCAGCAACGGGCCCGGCATCATGCCGAACGTGCGCATCACCGCCGACGTGACCAACAACTCGATCCTCGTCTATGCCGACCGCGACGCGCAGCGCATCGTCGAGCAGACGTTGCGGCAGATCGACCGGCCGCTGCTGCAAGTCGCGATCGATGCCACCATCGCCGAGGTCACGCTCAACGACCAGCTCACCTACGGTGTGCAGTTCTACCTCAAGGACCATCCCGATCACGGCTCGATCATCAACAGCATCGGCGGCGCGGTGATCGCCCAGCAGCTGCCGGGCTTCAATTTTCTGGTCGGCTCCGCGGCAACGCCGAACGTGATCCTCAATGCCCTGCACAACGTCACCGACGTCAGAGTGCTGTCCAACCCGTCGCTCGTCGTGCTCGACAACCAGACGGCGACGCTGCAGGTGGGCGACCAGGTGCCGATATCGACCGGCTCCGCGACGGTGCTCACCGCGAACAACACCGTCGTCAACACGATCGACTATAAGAATACCGGAATCATCCTGCGCGTCGTGCCGCGCGTTAATCCCAACGGCAACGTCGTGCTCGACATCGAGCAGGAGATCAGCAGCGTCGTCCCGGGCTCGGCCGCGCTGACCCCGACGGTGTCGGAACGCAAGGTCAAGAGCTCGATCGCGGTGCAGAGCGGCCAGACGGTGCTGCTCGCCGGCCTGATCAGCGACAGCGTGAACGTCACCAAGCAAGGCATTCCGCTGCTCGACGAGATCCCGAAGATCGGCGACGCCTTCGCCAACCAGACCAAGACGAACGTCCGCACCGAGCTCATCATCTTCATCCGGCCGCAGATCATCCGCGACGCCGTCGACGCCAACATGGTCGCCGAGGAGCTGCGCACCAAGATGAACGACCGGCTGATCGGGTCGAACAACCACATGCCCAATCACGGAACAGTCGAAGGCCCGACGCCGCCGTTGTTCCACTGACGGGAGTTGCGGCGAAGCGGATACCGATTCACCGACGAGACCATGCACCAACTCCCATGGCCGTGATGGCGCCGCGTACCGGGCTTGGTCTTGGACCAGGTCGGCGCGCGCGGCTCGCGCGCCGCGCCTTCACGATCGTGTCGGTCGGTGCGGCGCTCGCGAGCGTTCTCGTGGCGCGGGGCCCGATCGGCGTGTGCGGCGCCGGCCTCGCGCTCACGATGTGCGCGATCGCGCTGCATGACGCGCGTCACTTCCTCATTCCGAACTGGCTGGTCGCCGCCGCCTTCGTGCTCGCGATCGCACATGCGGCGGCGCTCGATCCACATGTGCCGCTGCCGCAGATCGGCATCGCGCTCGCGCGCGCCGGCGTCGCGGGCGGCTTTTTTCTCGCACTCAAGCTCGCCTACGGCTGGTTACGCGGTCAGGAAGGTCTCGGCATGGGCGACGTCAAGCTCGCTGCCGTCGCGGGCGCCTGGCTCGACTGGTTTGCACTCGTGGCCGCGGTCGAGATCGCGGTCGTCGTCGCGCTCGGCGCCTATCTGGTGCGCCACTATGTGGGCAAACGCCCGATGCGGGCGACACATGCGCTGCCGTTCGGGCTCTACCTCGCGCCGGCGATCTGGGTGGCCTGGCTCCTGCAGGCGACGGTGCTTATGCCGTGATCAAGGATGCGCGATGACGACGGGCCGCTCGCGCACCCGGACCCATTGCATCGCCAACAGGCGCGCGGTGCCGATCTGGCCGCGCGACATCTTGGTCGCCAGCGCGTCACGCAGGCGGGCATAGTAGTCGCGCGCCGGCGGCGGCGCATGCGCGGCCGCGAGGTTGAGCCACATATGCGCCATCACATAGTCCTGGGCGACACCCTGGCCCTTGTCGAAGAGCAGGCCGAGCCGGCACTGGGCGGTGGTCTCGCCCTGGTTGGCGGCGCGGCGATACCAGTAGACTGCCGTTACGTAATCCTGCGGCACGCCGCGACCGGTCTCGTACATGAACCCGAGATAGAACTGCGCGCGCGCATCGCCGGCTTCGGCCAGCCGGCCAAAAATCACGCCCGCCGCGTTGAAGTTCTCGCGATTGAAGGCCGCGACACCGGCATGGAACGACGCCGCCTGGGCCGGCGCGAGCAGCGCAAACGCGATCAGGACAGCAGCGCTCAATCGTGCGGCGTTGCCCATTGGTATTCTCCTTTGCGCCGACCAGACGCGAGTTTCGCGGGTGAGCCGCGCGCTGCACCATAAAAGCATGCCCATGTGACGCTCACAATGGAGCGCGCGTGTGAGGGCGGAGCCTAAACCTGCCCAAAAAGCGACCCTTTCGCATCGATCTATCTGAGCACTCAGATTCTCTGTTCGCGCACGTTCTTTGGTCGACCGGCGTCCACCCCAAATGATGTCCGGGCAGGATTCCGCCTAGAAGCAGGCTATCGGCCAAGGGGAGTCTGTGTCGCGCGACCGGTGTGGCGCGGCGGATACGTTGAGCGGCTGGGACAAATCCGATTGCGAATGGCGCAGCATTCCAGCATTGAGGAAGACCGGGTGGGTAAGGCGCCTGGACTCAGGGCTATCCTCGTCTTGATGGGCCTCGGGATTCTGTGCCTGTCGTTCTGGATCACGCTTATCGTCATCGACACCGATGCCGAGAAGCGTCCGCACGATGTGCGGCTCGCCGATATCCCGATGACCTATCGCGACGGATCGCCCCGCAGCGCACACCCCAGCAAGACGTCTGAACTGCCGCGACCGCCTTCGGGTTTTCCATTCCGCGTCGCTTGGGACGGTATTGAGGGAATGAACGCGCTGGATATGGGTCCCGGCCCGATCGGCGGCGGCAATCTGGCAGTGAGCTTGGTCGCGACCCGTGACAAGGGGCTTCATCGGATCGGTATTGCATTCGTCGGTGTCCCGGTGAATCGGCCGTTTCGCGCCACTGCCTGGATAAAGGGGCCGCAAGGCACGCGAATCAGCGTTGACGTACGGGATGGCACATCGCTCGGACAGCCGCCGCGCAATAGCGGCATATCCTTGCACGATCTGTCGCCGCCGAAAGTCTTGACATCCAACGGAAACGTGCACGCCTCCGTCGAACCGGGACCCAGCAACTGGACAAAAATTTCCATCCAAATGACGTCAAGCGACGGGGTATTCGTGATGTATGTGGGTCTTCTCGGGCCTGGCAATACCGTCACGTTCAGCGGGGCGGGCGAGCAGATGATTTTCGGCGGAATCCAGATTACTGTGGGTTGAACCGTCTTCGGCTACGGCAAACCGCTCCCTCCAAATGGAACTCTGTGGACTGCATTAAATCGTATACGGTTGTATCTTTTCTGCAACGTGCGGCAAATCGCCATTTTCTTCTGGTGCTTCCATAGGTTGAAACGGTACTTCTGATCATGTTACCGCTTCAGTAGCCTGGAAGCACGTCGCGCAGACCTGGTGGCGCACGCTTCTGGAGTTGGATGGTCTCACCTCGTCGATTATTCTGCGGCGCGTGGGGTTGGGGGAGTGGATGGATTTGGACGTCGTCACCGGCGGGGGCGGCTTCATTGGGAGCCATCTGGTCGACCGTCTCATCGCGGACGGCCGGTCGGTTCGCGTGCTCGACAGTTTCGTGGTCGGCCGCCGCGCGAACCTCAGCCAACACGCCCGTAATCCCCGCCTCGAGATCGTCGAAGCCGACGTTGCCGACAAAGGCGCCGTGATGCGCGCCATCGATGGCGCCGAGCGCGTGTTCCATCTCGCCGCCCGCGCCGACATCGTGCCCTCGATCCAGGAGCCCGAGGCCTATTATCGCGCCAATGTCGACGGGACCTTCAACGTCCTGGAGGCGGCTCGCGCGCACGGAATCAAGCGCTTCGTCTATGTGGCGTCGTCCTCCTGCTATGGCATTCCCGCCCAATATCCGACGCCGGAAACGGCGCCGGCCGATCCGCGCTATCCTTATGCGCTGACCAAGTATCTGGGCGAGCAGCTGGTCCTGCACTGGGCTAGCGTCTATCGGCTGCCTGCCGTCTCGGTCCGCCTGTTCAACGTGTACGGGCCGCGCGCCCGCACGAGTGGCAGCTACGGCGCGGTGTTCGGCGTCTTTCTCGCCCAGCTCATGGCCGGCAAGCCGCTCACGGTGGTCGGCGACGGCGAGCAGACTCGCGACTTCACCTTCGTCAGCGACGTCGTCGATGCGCTGGTGACCGTCGCCCGCAGCGACAAGATCGGCGAAGCGTACAACGTCGGCAGCGGCCAGCCGGCCAGCGTCAACGAGCTCATTCGTCTGCTCGGCTCGCCGCCGACCGTCGCGATCCCCAAACGGCCGGGCGAGCCCGACTGCACCTGGGCGGATACGGCCAAGATTCGCGCGCACCTCGGCTGGAACCCGAAGGTCTCCTTCGCCGAGGGTGTGCGCGTCATGCGCGAGAATATCGATCAGTGGGGCGATGCGCCGGTGTGGACGGCGGAGCGGATCGCGGCGGCGACGGCGGACTGGTTCCGCTGTCTTGCCGAGCGGCCTGCAGAGATGCACGAGGGGGTGTGACGTGACGGATCCGAGAGTCGTTCCGCTGCCGCGACTGGGCTGGAGGGAGCCGGAAGCCCCGCCATACGAGGCGCCGAGCCCGCGCCAGAAGATCATGACCGTGCAGGAGGCCGCGGCCGCCGCCCAGCGCATGCGTGTGAGCGGCAAGCGCATCGTGCAGGCGCACGGCACCTTCGATCTGCTGCACGTCGGCCACGTGCGGCACATGCAAGCCGCGCGTGAGCTCGGCGACGTGCTCGTCGTCACCGTCACGGCCGATCGCTTCGTCAACAAGGGTCCGGGACGGCCCGCCTTCACCGAGAATCTGCGCGCCGAGATGCTGGCGAGCCTGCAATACGTCGACCTGGTCGCCATCAATCCCGAGCCCGACGCGGTCGGCGCGATCACGGCGATCCGGCCGGACGTCTACGTCAAGGGCCAGGACTACGAGAAAGTCGAGGAGGACATCACCGGCAAGATCGTGGCCGAACGCGAGGCCGTCGAGGCGCACGGCGGGCGCATCCACTTCACTCACGAGGTGATGTTCAGCTCGACCGAGCTGATCAATCGGCACTTCAACATGTTCGATCCGACGGTGTCGCGCTATCTGCACGGCATGCGCGGCAACGGCAAGCTCGCCGAGGCGCTCGAGCTGATCGAGCGCATCCGCGACTACCGCGTCGTGCTGGTGGGCGACGCCATCATCGACGAGTACGTCTACGCGGTGCCGATGGGAAAGCCACCGAAGGAAAGCGTGATCGCGGCTCGCTATCAGGACCGCGAGACGTTCGCGGGCGGCGTCTTCGCGGCCGCAAACCACGTCGCCTCGTTCTGCAAGAAAGTGGACGTCATTAGCTGCGTAGGCTCGAATGACGCCCACGAGGAATTGATCCGCGGCAGCCTGCGGCCGAACGTCGAGCTGCACGCACTACGGCGCCCGAGTGCGCCGACCACGCTCAAGCGGCGCTTCGTCGATCCGACGAGCATGCGCAAGCTGTTCGAGATCTACTTGATGGACGACGGCCCGCTGCCCGACGACGTGCAAGGCGACCTCGATCGGCTCATCTCCGATGTCGCGCCGGCGGCCAATGCGGTCGTGGTCACCGATTTCGGACATGGGCTTATCGGCCCCTCGGCGGTGCAGACGCTGATTGAATACTCACCGTTCCTGGCCGTAAACGCCCAGAGCAACAGCGCCAACATGGGCTACAACCTGATCACGCGTTATCCGAAGGCGGACTACGTGTGCATCGACGCGCCGGAGGCGCGGCTCGCCACCGGCGACCGCGTCTCGCCGATCGGCGAGGTGGCGCAGACGATCGTCGACGAGCGCGTCGCCTGCGGCAAGATCATCATCACGCACGGTCGCAACGGCTGCGTCACCCACGAGCGTGGCGGTGCGACGCACACCATCCCGGCCTTCGCGCGCAACGTGGTCGACACGGTGGGCGCCGGCGATGCGTTTCTCGCCATCACGGCGCCGCTGGTCGCCGCCGGCGGCGCCATGGAGAAGGTCGGCTTCATCGGTAACGTCGCCGGCGCCCTCAAGGTCGAGATCGTCGGCCACCGCAAGCCGGTGGAAAAGCCGGCCCTGGTCAAGGGCATCACAGCGCTGCTGAAGTGAACGGCCGATCGTTCCCGGCGCGCCAACCCGACTCGTGAAGCAATATGCCGCGGTGGCCGATCCAGGCATCGATTAGCTCATCTGTGTAGGAAGAGTGCCGCGACGGTTGTCTAGTCCAGGCGCTCAAGCGCAGAGCTTCGTCGCCTGAGGCGTCCTTGAAATTTCAGCAGAGATCGAAATAGTTCTGCCAAATTTGGAAAAAGTTGCATGAAAACATAATTACAATTTAAAGTGAGCCGCGCGACTTGAGATTTCTGAGTTTTTGGAATTGGGTTCGTTCTGCCAATGGCGCCCCTCGCCACTCTCGCTCGGCGGGCGCGTGCGTCCTGCGCCATGCTGAAAACATTGGATCTTCTAGTTTCGTTTTGCGCGCTCGCCCTCGGGCGTCCTGGGAGCGGCTGCTGTTTGGCTCCGTTCGGGCTGTTTGGCTTCGTTCGGACCGCTCGATTTTGCAAAGGCGACGCGCGGTCGATCCCGCGGCTCGCGGAGTTCGTCGTTGGTTGCGCCGAAGGCAGACCCGAAGGCTCCTCAGGATCTACCGCATGGACCATGTCGGTGTGTTCACGTTTTGATCTTTGCGCGACCAGGCGCTAGACTCAACAAAAATCGTGGTGGAGAGGCATGTTTCTTCTCGTCGGCGGCGACTCGGAGATCGGCAGGATCGCGGCGGCGCAGCTCGGCACGCGGGCGGTGGCGACGACGCGGCGGCCGCGCGGCGCGAGGGATGCGCGCATCCTGCTCGATCTCGCCGAGGATCACCTCGCCCGCTTCGAGCCGCCGGCGGGCGTCACCTCGGCGTGCATCCTCGCCGCCGTGGCGCGGCTCGGCGACTGCGAGAGGGACCCGGTCGGGTCGGCGCGGGTCAACGTCGCCGGCACGCTCACGCTCGCCGAGCGGCTGATCGCGCGCGGCGTGCACGTGCTGTTCGTCTCGAGCGACAAGGTGTTCGACGGAACGATCCCGCGGGTGCCGGCGGACGCGCCGACCGCGCCGGCGAGCGAGTACGGCCGGCAGAAGGCGCGGACCGAGGCGGCGCTGCGCACCTACATGCAGCGCGGGGCGCCGGTCGCGATCCTGCGGATCGCCAAGGTGCTCTCGCCGGCGACCGCGCTGCTGCGCGACTGGCGCGCGGCGCTGACGGCGAAGAAGCCGATCCGCGCGTTCCACGACATGACCATGGCGCCGGTCGCGGCCGCGACCGTGGTGCATGCAATCGAGACGCTCATGCGCGAGCGCGCGCGCGGGATCTACCAGCTCAGCGGGCCGCGCGACGTCGCCTATCTCGACGCCGCCTTTTTCCTCGCCGAGCGCCTCGGCGCCGAGCGATCGCTCGTCGTGCGCGCGACCCTCGCCGACACCCATCCGCCGAAGGGCGCGGGGCCGCCGCACACGACGCTCGATTCGAGCGCGCTCGCCCAACGCTATGGGATCGCGGCGCCGGATGCGTTCGTGGTGCTCGCCGGCGTGCTCGATGCCAATCTCGGGGCTTTGTCGTGAACGCGCGCATCCCACCCGGCCTCGTCGTGAATGCGGACGATCTCGCCTATCACCCGCGCATCAATGCGGGCATTTTGTCGGCGTGGCGCTCGGGGATCCTGACCTCGGCAACGATGCTGATGACCACGCCCTGGCTCGAGCAGACAGTGCGCGAGGTGGTGCGCGGAACCGGGCTTCCCGTGGGCATCCATCTGGCGCTCACGGTCGGCAAATCGGTCGCCGGCCATCAAGCGGTGCCCGACCTCACGGACGAGACCGGCGATCTCACCGCGATGGCGCCGCGGCTGCTGCTCGCCGCCTTCGCGAGCGACGAGGAGCGGCGCCTGCTCGCGCAGATCCGCCGCGAGCTCGAGGCGCAGCTCGCGCTCGCGCGCGACCACGGCGTGCGGCCGACGCATGCGGATGCGCATCAGCACGTGCACATGAATCCCGCGATCTTCGCCCTGGCCGAGGAATTGCTGCCGCGCTTCGGCATCGAACGGGTGCGCATGAGCCGCGAGGCCGTGTCGTTGCGCGCGGCTGTGGGCGCGCTCGGCCGCGGCCAGCCGATCAACCTGGCGAAGCTCGCGCTGCTGCGCTGGCTTGCGCGCGGCATCCGGCCGAAGCTCGCGACGACCGACGAGTTCTTCGGCGTGCTCGACACCGGCAAGGTGACGAAGCCGGCGGTCATGGCGGCGATCGCAAATCTCGCCACCGACCGCTCGCTCGAGATGTGCGTGCATCCCGGCTTTCCGGTGCCGGCCGGCGAGGCGGTCTTCCGGCAGGCCGACGTGAATGCGTGGATGACATCGCCGGCGCGACAGATGGAGCATGACGCGCTGGTGGATGCCGAGGTCGCCGAGCTGGTGCGCCGGCGGGGCATCGTGCTGCGCAGCTTCGACGGACGGGAGAAGTGAGTTGGGATGGCAGCTGCGGTGCCGGCAGGCCAGAATCCCATTAGTCTTTTCCGGCAAGCCTGTCGCACGATCCGGTGGCTGGCGGTTGCGCGATCCTAGACGAAATCTACGTGCTGCGGAGGGGGCTGACCGTCGAGATTGGGAAGTTGGATTTGGTCCTTCATGTAGCCGTCGAGGAACTCGTTCACCTTGTGCTGCAGGCAGAGCGATCCGCACATCAGCTGCGCGTTGAAATGCGGACCCGCGATATAGTTCATCACTTCCCAATAGCGGTCTGACCGCCAGAGGTCGCCAAACCGCTCCTCACATATATTGCCGATGTGGAATTTCTTGTAGCGCTCGTTGAACAGCATGCCGCAGGGCGCGACCAGGCCCGAGCCCGAAATCTGGATCATGAACGGCGCGCCGTAGCAGCGCTGATAGCTGCGCTTGCCCTCCGCCTCGATCTTCGACCACTTGACCTGCACCTTGTACTGCGCGTCCGAGAGGGCCTCGGCGGCGCGCAAGGTGTCGTACATGCGGGAGTACCCCCGGTAGTCGACGCCGAGGTCGCCGTCCTCGTTGTCGGAGCAGTGCTTGATGACGAGGTAGTCCGGCCGCAGCTCCTTGCCGAGACGGGCAAGCGGCATGATCTGGTCTTCGTAGGCCGGCATGAGCACCATCTGCAGACCGATGGTGACGCCGAGGCCCCGGCGCTGCTTGATCTCGACCATGTCGCGGATGTTCTGCACCACCCGGTCGAACCAGGATTCCTTGACCCCCATGATTTCGGCATAGCGTCCCCGCTCGCCTGCCGAAATGTTGATGCGAATGTAGGTGAGATGAGGCAGCACCTCTTCGAGCTTGCGCTTGTTGAGCACGAAGCCGTTGGTGCCGACCGCCATCGACATGCCGAGCTCGTGCCCGCGGCGAACCGCATCAATGAAGACGGGCGAGATCGTGCTCTCGCCGTCCGAGACGAAGGAAATCCCGCGCACGCCGATGTCGGCGCAATCGTCGAGGAAATTGAAGATCACGTCGCGGTTGATCACGCGCCGATCGTTTTCCTGCAGCATCGCGTAGCAATAGTGGCAGGCATAGTTGCAGGCGCGCGTGAGGGCCATGTCGATGGTGATGGGCGCGATCCGCTCGCCCCGTTCCCAGGCGCGGATGCGATCCTGATACCAGGCGATCTTGGTGCCATCGAGGATCAGCTCAGTATGGTCAGTCATGCCTGTCATGATTGCGCACCTACAGACGTCGAATTTTGTTGACGTCCTTCATCTCGTCCATGAATAGCTCCAACGGATTGCCGGTCGACTCGCGCAATCGGCGCTCGAGCAACATCATCAGCTTGGGCTTGACCGCATAGGAGACATCATCGGCGAACGCGATCGTGACGCGCGTGCCGCGCTCGATGCGGGAAACCCACATGTTTTCTTCGCTGAAGCCCGCGAGCGCAAGAAAATCGGCGATGGCCGGCTTGATCGCCGCCGCCTGTGCCGCCTCGTCCATCGCAAGCCAATCGGCAGGCGGCCGGATATACCAGCCATTCTCGCGATGACCGATCTGCAGCTGCTGGCGGGCCGCGGCATGCACCTTCCGCAGCAGCCTCTCGGCGAGCGCGAAGGCCGGACCGGCATTCCGCGGAGAGCGGATGCCGGCGACAGCCGCGGTGAGATCGGGAAGCGCCTCGACCGCGTAGATCGCGCCGTGGTCTGCGGCCTCCTGCAACGGACGGCCGACGATGAGCCGACAAAGCTCGCCGAGCACCCGACCGGTCACCATGTCGGACGCGCCTTCGTACCGCGCGTCACGCACGGTCAAGCGGCCGCGGTCGGCATCGACTGCGACGGACAAACGGACATCACCTTCCGCGGCGGCGAATGAGATGCGGGGACGTGTGGCAGCCTCGCCGGGCCGCTCTTGCGCCAGGGTCGCTGCTCCGGTGGCGTCGTTCATTGCAGCCCGATCCCGCTGACCGTGATGACGACCTTGTCGGCCGACGCGCTCACATCGATCCGCCCGAGACTGCCGATCTCGGCAGCGAGATCCCTCACGCGATCAGGCGGCATGGTGCTGGCGGCGATGCGCACCGCAAGCTCGCTCCGCCCGGCGGCCTCCGCAGCCTCGACCATGTTGAGGATGCTCTTGACGGGATCCTCGTCCGGAACCCACGTCTCCAAGTACTCGGCGTCGCTGCCAAAATTCCTCAGCTGGGTCAGCAGCTTGACCTCGAAATCCGCGACCAGCCGCTCGTAGTCGAGAACCTCCACCCCAGAACTCCGGTTGCGAGCGCCATCCCGCAGAAGTCATAGCCCATTCGTCTGGCCCGGATCAATCATGGCATGCGCGCTCAGCTTCCGTGGAAGCCGCCTCGGCGTGCCGCATGGCATGCTTGTGTAAGCCGTCTTGAGGGGCCGGATCCTCCTCCTGCACGCATTGATTTATTAACATTTGATTTACACGCGAGAGAGTTCTAGAATACCACTACGCCAAATTTTCGCGGCGGATCCGCTGATCTCACCTGCCCGGATCTTTTTGCTTTGTCGTTTTTGCAATTGAGGGGGAAACCATGACCATTCCTGCGGTTCCGGTGCCGACATCTCCCGGCACAACCTCGCAATCATCCGAGCCGACGATCAGCAGCAGCACGGCAACGCTCAGCTGGAACGCGGTCTCCGGCGCAACGTCCTACGAAGTCGCGGTCAGAAACCTGAACACGAACCAGATCGTCGTCGATCAGTTCGTTTCTGGGACGAGCTATCAGGCGTCGCTAGCGTCCGGCGGCTCGTACCGCTGGAACGTCGATGCTATCAACAGTTCCGGCGCCTCGAGCTTTTCGACCCCGCTATACTTCTTGACGCCCGCAAGTGTGTCCATTCCCGCCGTTCCGGTGCCGACGTCTCCCGGCACCACCTCCCAGGCGTTGAACCGACCCTCAGCAGCGGCACGGCGACGCTCAGCTGGAACGCCGTCTCGGGCGCAACTTCGTATGAAGTCGCCGTCAGAGACCTGAATTCGAACCAGATCGTCGTCGATCAGTTCGTTTCCGGGACGAGCTATCAGGCCTCGCTCGCGTCCGGCGGCTCGTATCGCTGGAACGTCGATGCCATCAACAGTGCCGGCGCCTCGAGCTTTTCGACCCCGCTGTACTTCTTGACGCCGGCGAGCATCTCCATTCCTTCGGTGCCGGTGCCGACGTCTCCCGGCACCACTTCCCAATCATCCGAGCCGACGCTGAGCAGCAGCACGGCAACGCTCAGCTGGAACGCCGTCTCGGGCGCAACTTCGTATGAAGTCGCCGTCAGAGACCTGAATTCGAACCAGATCGTCGTCGACCAAGTCGTGACCGGGACGAGCTATCAGGCTTCGCTCTCGTCTGGCGGCTCGTATCGCTGGAACGTCGATGCCATCAATAGTGCTGGCGCCTCCAGCTTTTCGACCCCGCTGTACTTCCTGACGCCGGCGAGCATTCCTGCGGTTCCGGTGCCGACGTCTCCCGGCACCACCTCTCAATCATCCGAGCCGACCCTCAGCAGCAGCACGGCGACGCTCAGCTGGAACGCCGTCTCGGGCGCAACTTCGTATGAAGTCGCCGTCAGAGACCTGAACACGAATCAGCTCGTCGTCGACCAGACCGTCACCGGGACGAGCTATCAGGCGTCGCTCGCGTCCGGCGGCTCGTACCGTTGGGACGTCGATGCCATCAACAGTGCCGGCGCCTCGAACTTTTCGACCCCACTGTACTTCTTGACGCCGGCGAGCATCTCCATTCCTTCGGTTCCGGTGCCGACGTCTCCCGGCACCACCTCCCAATCATCCGAGCCGACCCTCAGCAGCAGCACGGCGACGCTCAGCTGGAACGCCGTCTCGGGCGCAACTTCGTATGAAGTCGCCGTCAGAGACCTGAACACGAACCAGCTCGTCGTTGACCAGACCGTCACCGGGACGAGCTATCAGGCCTCGCTCGCGTCCGGCGGCTCGTACCGTTGGGACGTCGATGCAATCAACAGTGCCGGCGCCTCGAGCTTTTCGTCTCCACTATACTTCTTGACGCCGGCGGCAGCGCAACCAGGACACCTCACGATAAACCTTTCACCGGATCAGAGCGTCATCGATCAGTTTGGATCCAGCTATCGGTCATCCGCATTCTGGACCGCCGTCACTCAAGCGGCCAATTTTTTCGAAAATAGTTTCTTCGATCCGATTACCGTCAATGTCACGGTCGGCTGGGGCAAGACAAACGGCGGCGCGGTGGACGCCAGCTCGGCTGCCAGCACCAGGAGCTACAGTCATTACAACTTCTCAACCATTGTGCAGGCTTTGAGGACAGACGCAACGTCGACGGCTGATCAAACCGCGGTATCGCATCTGCCGATGCAGGATCCCGGTGCGGGCGGCAATGACTTCGCGATCAGCAACGCCGAGGCGAAAGCTCTTGGATTGACACTGGACGTAGGAAGTCCTTCTGCCGACGGGTGGATCGGCTTTGGGACAGGCCTAGATCCAACCAGTCGTGGTTTTGTCGGCATGGCCGAACATGAGCTCTCAGAAGTCCTCGGTAGAGTCGGCGAGACCGATGATGGCACAGGCGCGTTTACTGTCTTGGACCTGTTCCGGTACTTCGGCGGCCCCCCACAAATTGCGGAGCCTGCCTCCGCGACGGGCCCAAACGGAATAGGCACGACCTATTTCTCCATAGACGGCGGCCTGGATCCAATCAACTCATTCAGCTTCAGCACGACTGCCGGTAAGGATCTCGGTGTCGATTGGGCCGGGACCAACAACGACGCATTCGATGCAGAAGTCAATACGACGCAGATATTGTCTGTTTCGGTGGGCGATCTGCTTGAAATGGATGTGTTGGGATATAATACGAGTTCATCCACATCGGTACAAACTCCTTCCCTGAGCAGTGTATCCCCGAACTCCTATCCGGCAGACAGCAGCAATCACGCGATGCAGCTGCTCGGTAGCAACTTTCAAAACGGCGATACGCTCACTTTCATCCCGCCAGAGGGGGGCAGCATCGCCAGCAGATCGGCCAAGCTGACTTTCATATCCAGCACGGAGATCGATTACCAGTTCAACGACGCGAGTGATGCGGGTAGCTGGAGCGTCCGGGTCAACAGTGCGGACGGCACGCAACATTCCAGCTACGTTTCATTCACGGTGCCGGGGCAAAGCACTGCGACCACCTCAGGCATCGACTATCGTCGCAACACCGGCAAGCAGACTGCTCTAGACGGCGTCAACGTCGCCGCGATCGCGAGCGACGGGTACAAGTTCGTCGGCGAGTACTTAGGCACCGCGACCGATAATGGATATTTGACAAGCGCCGACGCGGCGGTTCTTTCGAGTGAAGGCCTTGCGATCGTATCATTGTATGAAAGAACACCGACCTCGGTCTCGTACTTTACGACTGCGAACGCCGACTTTGATGCCAGCCATGCGATCCAGGCGGCGCAACAAAGCGGGCAAACGGCCGGCACCGGCATCTATTTCACGATTGACTATGATCCGACTGTCTCAAGCGATTTTACCGCGATAGATGCTTATTTTCGGGAAATTCGCAGCGACTTCACGGCGGCCGGGTCGCCGTACAAGCTGGGCATTTACGGACCGGGCGACGTGCTGTCGACGCTCGCAGCCGATACCAACATCAGGCCCGATTACACCTGGCTGGACTCGTATGCCTGGCCAGCAAACGGCTTCACCGGCCAAAACATCAGAAGAGTGCAGAACGACGTTGCTGCCAGCCCGGCTTCACTCGGATTCAATGTCGATCTCGACACCGCTTATGGCACGGATTTTGGCCAGTGGAGCGTGTCGCCGGCACCCAACAAGGCCGCGAGCGACTTCAACGGCGACGGCAAATCGGACATCTTCTGGCGCGACCCGACGAGCGGCACCGACGTCGCCTGGACGATGAACGGCAACGCCGTTTCCGGAATGCAGACGCTCTACAACGTACCGGCCGGCTTTTCGGTCGCAGGGATGGGAGATTTCACCGGCAACGGGACCACCGACATCCTGTGGCGCAATCCAACCACCGGCGCTGACCAGGTCTGGTTGATGAGCGGCGGCAACATCACGGCGTCGGCACCGATCAACAGCTTACCGAGCGCGTGGACCGTCGCGGATATCGCCGACTTCAACGGCGACGGTGCTGACGACATCTTGTTGCGAAACTCGTCGAACGGCGCCAATTTCATCTGGACCATGAACGGCGACCAGATTTCCGGCGGCAACGAGATCTACAACGTGCCGTCGAGCTGGACGATTGCCGGCGTCGGCAAGTTCTTCGGCGGCACTCAGACCGACATCCTGCTCCGCCAGGCCTCGACCGGCACCAACTTCATCTGGAAAATGGGCGGCACCAGCATCGTCGGCGGCTCGCTCCTCAACAATGCGGACTCGAGCTGGAGCGTTGCCGGGCTCGGCGACTTCAACGGCGACGGCACGACCGACGTCTTGATGCGCCAGGCCTCGAGCGGCACCAACCTGATCTGGACCATTCAGAACGGCGCCGTCGCCGGCAGCACGGTGCTGCCCAATGCACCATCGGGCTGGACCGTGGCGGCGGTCGCCGACTTCAACCACGACGGCACCGACGACATTCTCATCCGCAACGCCACCACGGGCACCAATCTGCTGTGGACGATGCAGAACGGCCAGGTCGGCCAGAGCACCATGCTCAACAACCTGCCTTCGAACTGGTCGGTCGCCGAGGTCGGCGATTTCAACGGCGACCGCACACCGGACGTGCTGTGGCACGACAGCAGCGGCGGCGCCAATCTGGTATGGACCATGAGCAGCAGCGGCACGATCACGTCGAGCCTTGCCGTCAATACCGTGCCGACCAGCTTTGCGGCCGTGAACAACGGACATCTGACCGGATAAGGGCTGAACCACGCACATCTCCCAGCGGGCCTCGTCCACGCATGGTTCCTGCGTGTCGAGATGCGTGCGGCAGCCACTCCCAGCGAATTCGGCTGCCAGGCGGCAAATGTGACGGGGACGTGACCGAGCGGGTCGCATCGGTGGGCGTGGCGCGAGGCGTGTGATTGACAGCGCACTTCAAGGTTGCTTAATTGGCGGTATCGACGCAGCCTTGCGTTGTTGGGGGGATCAGCCGATACGTGTCAACTCGCTCGCCCGCCGATTGCCGCGGGATTGCCGGATCGCGGACCCGCGGCGGACGCATTGCGGCGGCACTGGAAAGACCTTTGGCTGATCGACCGGGACGGGGACGATGGCAGATACGATTCTCGATACGGCGGGGACGACCGGCGTTCTGACGATGAACGGAGACGTCGTTGGCACCATCGACGCCACGCCGATGGCCGGCAGCTACAACACGCTGCTCGACGTCGACTGGTACGCGGTCAATCTGACGCGCGGCCACGAATACTCGTTCACCGCTGCCGCCTCGGGCGGCCTGACCGACATCGCTATCTATGTGGCGGACGCCAACAGAAACGTCCTTGACGCGACGGGTGTGGTCAACAGTGTCGGTGTGGCCGGTATCTACTACTATTACGCTCTAACCACCGGAACCGTCTACTTTTCAATCAGCGCGGGCAGCAGCAATGCCGCCACCCTTACGGGCAGCTACGACATATCCGTTAACGACAACGGGGAGTTTCCGGACTCGATTCTGGATACCGCAGCGACGACTGGTCAGCTGTACGCCACCGGCCTGGCTACCACTGGCAACATCGATTCGACGCCGATGAGCGGCAGCTTCAACAAGTCGGTCGATCATGACTGGTACGCGATCCCATTGTTTGCAGGTCATCACTACACGTTCTCCGCGGCCTCCGCCGGGACCTTCGGTTTGACCGATGTGGCGATTGATCTCAGCGACGCGAACCGCAACATCCTGAACAGTCAGGGCGTCGTCGACAGTGGGGCAAACGGCACCGCGACGTTCACCTACACGGCGACGACGACCGGTAAGGTCTATCTCGACGTTGCGGCGGGCGGCAGCAATGCGGCCAATCTGCTCGGCGAGTATCAGGTCAGCGTCACCGACAATGGCGGCGACACCATTGTGGACACCCCAGCGACCCCTGCCAGCCTTTCCTTCGATCCGACCTCGCACCTCGCCGTGGTCACCGGCGAGATTTTCGCGACGCCAACCCAGGGAAGCTTCAATACCACGGTCGATCACGACTGGTATGCAGTGAGCCTGACGGCCGGCCATACCTACTCATTCGATGGAATTGCCACGTCGGGCATCAACGAGGTCGCTATCGCTTTGCGGGACGCCAACCGGAACGCCGTCGATCCGCAGGGCGTGGTGGACGGATTCGGTCCGCGCTTTACCTACACGCCGCGTGTCTCTGGCACCTATTATTTCGATATCAGCGCGGGCGGCAGCAACCCACAAGGCGAAACCGGCAGCTACGAAATCCTCGCCAACGACCTTGGGGCGGAGCCCCCCGACACCGTGCTCGACACCTCCGCGACCACCGCCAGCCTGACCATGAATGGGACGGTCACGGGCACGATCGATGCGCTGCCAGTGAGCGGCAGCTTCAACACTTCGATCGATCACGATTGGTTCGCGGTCAGCCTGACGGCGGGCGAACGCTACACGTTCTCGGCACAAGGCACACTCGGCAGCGGCCTCTCCGACGTCGCGATCTCGCTCATGGACGCCAACCGGACCGTCGTGGACGACCAGGGCGTGGTCGATGGCGGGTCCACCAACTCGACCATCACTTTCACGGCACCGACCCCCGGCACCTACTATCTGGCGATCGGCGCTGGCGGCAGCAATGCGGCCAGCGCTTTCGGCGGATACCAGATCACGGCGACCGACAACCCCAACCATCTCGTCATCAATCTGGTGGCCGATTCCAGCGTGACCGCGGAGTTCGGCCCGAACTATCAGACTTCGACATTCTGGACCGGCGTCGAAGCCGCGGCGAACTTTTTCCAAACGAATTTCTTCGACCCTGTCACCGTCACGATCACTGTCGGCTGGGGCGAAGTCGGCGGGCTGCCGGTCCCCAGCGGCGCAGCCGAGAGCTTGCAAAACCAGAGCACCTTCACCTTCAGCCAGATCGTGGCGGCGCTCAGGAATGATGCCCAATCGGCGAGCGATGCGACCGCCGTCGCACACCTGCCGACCGGTGATCCGGGGGCGGGCGGCACCGACTTCAGGATCTCGGATGCCGAGGCGCGGGCGCTCGGGCTGAGCGCTGTCGCCGCACCGCAAGACGGATTCATCGGCATCGGGACCAACTGGAATCCGACCGATGCCAATTTCGTCGGCGTCGTCATGCACGAGATCTCCGAGGTGCTCGGCCGCGGGTCGGACATCAATCCCGCGACCGGCTCCTGCACCGGCTCCTACTCGGTGCTGGACCTGTTTCGCTACTCGGCGGGCACGCCGGAGCCGTCGTCGGCGACGGGGCCCGGAGGCTCGACCTATTTCTCAATCGATGGTGGGGCCACCGGGCTCGACACGTTCAGCAGCACCGCCGGCGAGGACCCGGGCGGCGACTGGGCGGCGGGCACCAATGATGCCTTCGCGGCGGTTCTGCCCAGCGGAACGGCGCCCGTCTCGTTCGCCGATCTCACCGAGATGGACGTGCTTGGCTACGACACGGCGGCGCCACCGATCCCGGTCACGCTCGGCGGGATCGACTACCGCGTCCCGGTGCCGAACGGCGGCACGACCGCCACGCCGATGAGCTACATCGGCGCGGCCGCGATCCCGCATGCCGGCTATCACTTCGCCATCGAGTACATCGGCACGGCCGGCAATGCCGGCTACTTGCGCGAGGGCGATTCCGCGGCGCTGGTGCGGCAGGGTCTGTCGATCGTGTCGGTCTATGCCAACGCCGGGATGTCTGACACCAACGCCGACGGCAGCTACAGCGATGCGTGGGTCAACTACTTCAGCAACAGCGGCGCGCATGGCCAGGGCACGGCCGACGCGATCGATGCCATCAATGCGGCGCGGGCGGCCGGGCAGACATCGGGCGCGATCTATTTCTCCGTCAACCTGGACCCGACCGATGCGCGAAGCGGCATCACCCAGGCCGCCGCGCTGGCGGAGATCGACGAATATTTTCGCGAGATCAACACCTACTTCGCCCAGGTCGCGGCGCCGTACAGCATCGGCGTGTTCGGCGCCGGCGACACGCTGAGCTCCTTGCAGGCGGACCCGTCGTCCGGCGTGAAGTACACGTGGCTGGCGGATACGTGGTTTGGCCAGATCGGCGCCGTCTCCAGCAAGAGCATGGAGCAGACCGACACGACCGGCAGCGCCCTGGTCGGCGGCAATTCGGTCGATCTCGACACCGCCTATGGCGCGGACTTCGGCCAGTGGAACCGATCCTCGCCGCCGGCCACGGAAGATTTCAGCGCCGACGACAGGTCGGACATTTTCTGGCGCGATCCGACGAGCGGCACCGACGTCGCCTGGATGATGAACGGCAACACTGTTTCGGGAACACAGACGCTCTACAACGTGCCGTCCGGGTTCACGGTCGCCGGGATGGGCGATTTCACCGGCAACGGCGCGAGCGACATCCTGTGGCGCAATCCGAGCACCGGCGCCGATCAGGTCTGGCTGATGGGCGGCGGCACCATCACGGCATCGGCCGCCATCAACAGCCTGCCGAGCGCGTGGACCGTCGCGGATATCGCGGACTTCAATGGCGACGGCATTGACGACATTCTGTTGCGCAATCCGTCGACCGGCGCCAATTTCATCTGGACCATGAAGGGCGATCAGATCGCGGACGGGAACGAGATCTACAACGTGCCGTCGAGCTGGACGATTGCCGGCGTTGGCAAGTTCTTCGGCGGCGATCAGCCCGACATTCTGCTGCGCCAGGCCTCGACCGGCACCAACTTCATCTGGCAAATGGTCGGCCCCACCATCGCCGGCGGCACGCTGCTCAACAATGCGGACGCGAGCTGGAGCGTTGCCGGGCTCGGCGACTTCAACGGCGACGGCACCACCGACATCCTGATGCGCCAAGCCTCGAGCGGCACCAATCTGGTCTGGACCATTCACAATGGCACCGTTTCCGGCAGCGCGGTGCTGCCCAACGCACCGTCGGGCTGGACCGTCGCGGCGGTCGCGGACTTCACCGGCAACGGCACCGACGACATCCTCATGCGCAATGCGGCCAATGGCACCAATCTGCTGTGGACCATGCAGAACGGCCAGGTCGGCCAGAGCACCGTGCTCAACAACCTCCCGTCGAACTGGTCTGTCGCCCAAGTCGGCGATTTCAACGGCGACGGCACGCCGGACGTCCTCTGGCACGACAGCACCGGCGGCGCCAATCTGGTATGGACCATGAGCAGCAGCGGCTCGATCACGTCGAGCCTTCCGGTCAACACCGTGCCGACTAGCTTCGCGGCCGTGAACAACGGACATCTGACCGGGTAGTGTCTCACAAGCCCGGATTTTGATTCGCCCGAACCTGAACCAACGCGCATCTCCTGTCTCAACCCGCCGCACCGAAGCAGCGCATGCTTCGGCTTTGCTTTGGTTGATGGTATTATAGTACTCCAGACGTGCATCGACTCAGCTGAACTATGATCGCGGGCCGATGTTGCATGCTCTGCAAGCGCCGGCGAAAAAGGCCGCCTTGCTGGTTGCACAATCAGGTGCGATCTGGTCAGGCAAAGGGCGTCAAAATGACGTTGGATTTGTTCATTCGCCCCGCGCGGGCGATGAACAGATCACAGGCTCCGGCAGTCGGACCCTTCATCCCTGATCGCCCACATTCGCGCGCCCCCTCCGGCGTCCAATGTTGCTCGCGAACTGATCACGGCTCCCCGATCGCGATCCTGACCTTGAACTCCGGGCGGTGACCGAAGGGGCGAGCAAGGCTGGTATCGATGAATATAATCTTCAGCTGGGATTCCAGCACAAGCACCGCCCCCGCAGCATTTTTTACCGCGATGAACACTGCGGCTGAAATGCTCGATCACATGCTTGACGTCAATATCACCGTCAATCTTCGTGTCGGTTGGGGAGAGGTCACTGACCAATTTGGCAGCCAATTTTCCCTTGGCTCGGCCCTTGGCGAAGCCTTCGGATACAGCAGTACAACATATGATTACGCGACCGCGAGGGGACATTGGTCGCTCTCCCACAACTCGCCGGACATGGTGGTTGCGAGACAAAATACGGACCCACTTACCGACCCGACGGGCGGGGCCGGTATAGAGGTCTACAATGCGCAATTGCGTGCCTGGGGTATCGATCCCGGCGCCGCATTCGACGGTGGAGTCGGATTTGGCTCGACTGCGGCCTGGGATTTCAACCGGGATGATGGAATCACAGGGGGAACCACAGACTTCATTGGCGTGGCCTTACATGAGCTCAGCCACGCGCTCGGCCGGATTTCTCTTGCGGGCGTCCCTGGACCGGCGAGTTGGCTTGACATGTTTCGCTTTTCCAATCCCGGCGTCCGCGATTTCTCTGATCAATTTGATTCGGCCTACTTTTCAATAGATGGCGGCGCGACGAACCTGGATTCGTTCGATAGCTCAGGATCCGATCCTGCGGATTGGGGTTCTGGCGCGGGCAACGACGCAAACAATGCGTTCGCCAGCTCGGGCGTTTTCAATGTATTCAGTTCGACCGATTTGAGAGAAATGGATATTCTCGGTTTTGACCGGGCGCATCAGCAAAGCGATTTCAGCGGCGATTTCAACTCGGACATCTTCTGGCGCGATCCGACAAGCGGCACCGACGTCGTCTGGACGATGGAGGGGAACAGCGTTTTGGGAACGCACACCCTCTACAACGTACCGTCCGGCTTTTCGGTGGCAGGGATGGGCGATTTCAACGGTGACCGCACCACCGACATTCTATGGCGGAATGCAACGACCGGCGCGGACCAAATCTGGCTGATGGCAGATGGCAATATCACTGCATCGGCGCCTATCAACACTTTGCCGAGCGCATGGACCGTCGCGGATATTGCGGACTTCAACGGCGACGGCAATGACGACATCTTGTTGCGAAACTCGTCGACGGGCGCCAATTTCATCTGGACCATGAACGGCGATCAGATTTCCGGCGGGAACGAGATCTACAACGTGCCGTCGAGCTGGACGATTGCCGGCGTCGGCAAGTTCTTCGGCGGCACGCAGCCGGACATCCTGCTCCGCCAAGCCTCGACGGGCACCAACTTCATCTGGGCAATGAACGGCACCAGCATCGCCGGCGGCACACTGCTCAACAATGCGGACGCGAGCTGGAGCGTTGCCGGGCTCGGCGACTTCAACGGCGACGGCACCACCGACGTCCTGATGCGCCAGGCCTCGAGCGGCACCAACCTGGTCTGGACCATTCACAATGGCGCCGTCGCCGGCAGCGCGGTGCTGCCCAATGCGCCGTCGGGCTGGAGCGTGGCGGCGGTCGCCGCCTTCACCGGCAACGGCACCGACGACATCCTCATGCGCAATGCGGCCAACGGCACCAATCTGCTGTGGACCATGCAGAACGGCCAAGTCAGCCAGAGCACCTTGCTCAACAACCTGCCAGCGAACTGGTCAATCGCCGAAGTCGGTGATTTCAACGGCGACGGCACAACCGACCTCCTCTGGCACGACAGCACCGGCGGCGCCAATCTGGTGTGGACGATGAGCAATGGCACGATCAGCTCGAGCGTTCCGATCAACACCGTGCCGACCAGCTTCATGGCCGTCAACAACGGACATCTGACGGGATAACGTCGCACACGCACGGCTCTGGTTCCCCCCGCCCCTGAACCCGCACCGTCTCGGCGCGGCGACGCGCTGGAAAGCGGTGCGGCCTGATGGAGGCGTGGGCTTCCTTCTGTGGTCCCGAGCCGCGCGAACGTGCTCACGTTTGCGAGGCGAAAAAAATAGCAGCTGCGGAAGGCCATACGCTTGATGCAGCCTGAAGCCGCGACCGATGGCGACCCTGGCTCAGACCGGTTGCTGGAGGCTTGAAGCACGTCACGGCGTCCGAATTGCAACGCCGCGGGCGCGCGCCGTGCACTTCCAACGAAGAATAAAACAATTGCTTGATCAAGCATTTACGGGATTTTTTCGAGCGGAACTTTTACAGGAGTCATGCTCGAACTTTTCAGGCCCAACCAATGACCGCGGGAGACGACCTTGCGATAGCGAAAAGGCTTTCTCTCGAACCTGTGCCTCATTGAAATGGGAACACCGGAGGTATAGCCTTTGCGCAGGGGCGGCCGGCCAGGATGGAGCCCGGCCTTGACGATCTTTACAGCGGCTGCACTCGTGCAGATGGCGGCGGACGATCCGTCCGACATCGTCGGAATCACCACCGGCGAAAGCGAATACTGGTTCTTCGATCAGGGTGGGGCCGGATATTTCAGCTGGGACAACGGCGCCACAGCCGCCACTCCTCCGGCTAGCGGCTGGTTTGCCGTCACCCTGGACCAACTCGATTCATTTGTTTTCGTTCAGGCAGATCCGGTCTCGGATTTCATCGCGGTCACAGACGAGAACCCGGCGAATTCCGGGTTCCTCTATTTTCCTATGGTGCTTGGTCCAGCTAGCGTTCCTCCCGCGCCCGGGCCGACGATCGGGATCGTCGCGACGGACGCGAGCAAGAATGAGGGAAACAGTGGCAGCACCCCGTTCACTTTCACACTCACGCGCAGTGGGATAACCAACGGGACGAATTCCGTTACCTGGACTGTCAGCGGCGGACAAGGCCCGTCAGCGAATGCCGCCGACTTCGTCGGCGGGACTTTTCCGACCGGGATTGTCACGTTCGGCCCGAACGAAACCACCAAGGTCATCACTGTCAATGTACAGGGTGATACTGTGTTCGAGCCGAACGAAAACTTCGTCGTGTCTCTGTCGAATCCGACCAACGGCGCGACCATCGACCCGGCGCATCCGAATGCCCAAGGCCTCATCGTCAACGACGACGCTCCGCCACCCTCCGTATTGTCGATCGCTGCTGTGAGCGCGAGCAAGGCTGAAGGCAATAGTGGGGCAACCCCGTTCACATTCACGGTCACACGCAGCGGCGGCACGACGGGCACATCGACGGCAGACTGGTCCGTCGGGCCCGCGACGTCCGGCGGGAGCTTCTCGCAGGCAAACGGTTCGGACTTCGTCGGCGGAGGTTTTCCCACCGGAACGGTCACGTTCGCACCAGGCCAAACGTCTCAGACCGTAACCGTGAACGTCCAAGGCGATACGCTCTACGAGCCGAACGAGAATTTCGTCGTGAAGCTGTCAAACCCCGTGAGCGCTACCATCGATCCGAACGGCGGGAGCGCCAGCGGAGTCATCCTGAATGACGACACCGCACCGACCGGCGCGGTCGTGTTCATCTCGCCGCTCAATGCGGTCAGGGCAGAAGGTCCCGTTTCCACTCTCGACTTCACCTTCACGGTAACGAGGCTTGTCCCCGCGGCGATCGGCGCCGCGACCGTCAACTGGCAGGTGACAGCCGGAGCGAACGATCCGATCGATGCGGCCCAATTCTTCGGCGGCACATTTCCGTCAGGCAGCATCACGTTTGCGTCGGACCAGTTTCCGATCGCGCCCGTCGGCTTTGGTGTGGGCATACAAAGTCAAGTCATCACGATTCCAGTGCAGGGCGGGATCGATTTTCAGAGTGGCGGCGTACCCGAACAGTTCATCGTGACATTGTCCGGGAGTTCCACCCGCGGCGCCGGGTATACAATCGATTCCCAGGATGGCAGCGCGTCGGGCTCCATCCTCGACTATGCGCAGCCTCCCGCGATTAACGATTTCAACGGCGACGGCAAGTCGGACATCTTCTGGCGCGATCCGACGAGCGGCACCGACGTCGCATGGATGATGAACGGCAGCACCGTCACGGGGATGCAGACGCTCTACAACGTGCCGGCCGGCTTCTCGGTCGCCGGAATGGGCGATTTCACCGGCGACGGCGCGACCGACATCCTGTGGCGCAATCCAACCACCGGCGCCGACCAGGTCTGGTTGATGGGCGGCGGCAACATCACGGCATCGGCCCCGATCAACAGCTTGCCGAGCGCGTGGACGGTCGCGGATATCGCCGACTTCAACGGCGACGGCGATGACGACATCCTGCTGCGAAACTCGTCGAACGGCGCCAATTTCATCTGGACGATGAACGGCGACCAGATTTCCGGCGGCAACGAGATCTACAACGTGCCGACGAGCTGGGCGATTGCCGGCGTCGGCAAGTTCTTCGGCGGCACGCAGACCGACATCCTGCTCCGCCAAGCCTCGACCGGCACCAACTTCATCTGGCAGATGAACGGCACCAACGTCGTCGGCGGCTCGCTCCTCGACAATGCCGACGCGAGCTGGAGCATTGCCGGGCTCGGCGACTTCAATGGCGACGGCACAACCGATGTCCTGATGCGCCAGGCCTCGAGCGGCACCAACCTGATCTGGACGATTCAGAACGGCGCGGTCGCCGGCAGCACGGTGCTGCCCAATGCACCGTCGGACTGGAGCGTGGCGGCGGTCGCCGACTTCAACCACGACGGCACCGAGGATGTTCTCATGCGCAACGCCACCACGGGCACCAATCTGCTGTGGACCATGCAGAATGGCCAGGTCAGCCAGAGCACCGTGCTCAACAACCTGCCTGCGAACTGGTCGGTCGCCGAGATCGGCGATTTCAACGGCGACGGCACACCGGACGTGCTGTGGCACGACAGCACCGGCGGCGCCAATCTGGTGTGGACCATGAGCAGCAGCGGCTCGATCATGTCCAGCCTTGCCATCAACACCGTGCCGACCAGCTTTGCGGCCGTGAACAACGGACATCTGACCGGATAAACGCTCGCACCCGACCCAACGCACATCTCCCAGCGGGCGGGACCTCGTTCACGCATGGTTCGTGCGCGTTGGAGGCGCACCCTGCAATCGACGGACGTGCGCTACATTGAGCCTTTACCGCATCGGGAGACGAAGGGAACTCCAAGCGGGGACCGAGAGCACGCATCATTATTCAGGCAGCGCAGGCGACAAATGGACGTTTGTGCGGCTCATAGCTGAGGCGACGTCCCATCCGTTCGATGCAAACAGTCGATGCAACACGCGGGCGAGTTTCGTGCCGTGCGCGCGGCGGGTTCCGATGGATTCGGCGACTAAACATGGCAAGCGCGTGACGAGCGGGTGCACGGGTGGGCCATTGGACAGGCGTGCGGGTTGACATCGCATCCCAAGGTTGCTGAATAGATGGCATCGACGCAGCTTCGCGTGGTGGGGAGATCAGCCGATGCGTGCCAGCTCAGTCGCCCGCGGAGTCCCGCGGGAACTCTGGACGATTGTCCGACGTCTAGGGCTCGGCCGCATCGCCGAAAATTTCTGCGCTGATCAACCGGGGCGGGAACGATGGCTGACACTATCCTCGACACGGCGGCGACGACAGGGATTCTGTCGACGCCTCTCTTCACTCAGGGCGAGGTCGGCGGCACCATCGATGCCACGCCGATGGCCGGCAGCTTCAACACACTCGTCGACAGCGATTGGTACGCGATCAATGTGACGCGGGGCCATACCTACTCGTTCGAGGCGATCGGCGAGGGTAGCCTGACTGACGTCGCGCTCGCCGTAGTGGATGCCAACAGAGACGTCCTCGCCCATGCAGACAGTGGCGCGGTGAACCCTGTGGTCTTTCTAAATAATTACCTCGCGGCAACGACGGGAACCCTTTACGTCGCAATGAGTGCTGGAGGCAGCAATCCCGCCAGCCTTACGGGCAACTACAATTTATTTGGCACAGATGACGGGGCAACGCAGGACTCGGTTCTGGATACGGCAGCGACCACTGGTCAGTTGCTCGGATCGAACACTCCCACCTTCGGTAACATCGATGCGACGCCGATGAGCGGCAGCTTCGACACATCGCTCGATCACGACTGGTACGCGGTCAGCCTGGTCGCGGGTGATCATTATACGTTTTCCGCCGTCGGCATGAGCAGCACCTTGACCGATGTGGCAATCGATCTCGTCGACGCCAACCGCAACATCCTGAACAGCCAGGGGCTGATCGACGGCGGACTCAACGGCACCGCGACGCTCACCTATACGGCGACGACCACCGGCACGTTCTATGTAGCCGTCGGAGCTGGCGGCAGCGACCCGGCCGATCAGCTGGGCGAGTACAGTGTCACTTTCGTCAACAACGGGGGCGACACGGTCCTGGACACCCCAGCGACCACTGCCAGCCTTACGTTCGATGAAACGCAGACCGCCGATGTGGCCGGCACCTTCGACCCGACGCCGATCGCCGGAAGCTTCAACACCTCGATCGATCACGACTGGTACGCCGTGAGTCTGATCGCAGGCCACAGATACTTATTCCAGGCGGATGCCCATGTGGCGTCCAACATCCTTGCGGCGGTCACTGTGGACCTCGCTGTGCGCGACGCCAACCGCAACATTGTCGACCCTCAAGGCGTGGCGGAAGGAACTACACCGCTCGTATACTACACTCCGCGGATCTCGGGGACCTATTACGTCGACGTCAGCGCGGGCGGCGGCCTCCCCCAAGGCGAGACCGGCGATTACGCTATCTTCGCTAATGCTTTCGGCACGGTGTCTCCCGATACCGTCCTCGACACGCCGGCCACCACCGCCAGCCTGACCATGAACGGCACGGTCAGCGGCACGATCGATGCGGTGCCGGAGAGCGGCAGCTTCAATAACGCGGTCGATCATGACTGGTACGCGGTCAGCCTGACGGCGGGCGAGCGCTACACGTTCTCGACAACTGGCTCGGGCCTGTCCGACGTTGCGATCTCGTTGATGAACTCCAACCGAACCGTCGTCGATACCCAAGGCGTGGTCGATGGCGGGCCCGGAGGCTCGACCATCACGTTCACGGCGCCGACGTCCGGCACCTACTACCTCGACATCAGCGCTGGCGGCAGCAACGCCGCCACGGCCATCGGCGGATACCAGATCAGGACGACCGACAACGGCCCCAATCATCTCGTCATCAATCTGGTGCCCGATGCCAGCGTGACCCAGGAGTTCGGCGCGAACTATCAGAGCTCGACCTTCTGGACCGAGGTTCAAGCCGCGGCGAACTTTTTCGAGACTCATTTCTTCGACCCGATCACGGTCACGATCGACGTCGGCTGGGGCGAGATCGACGGGCAGACGGTGCCCGGCGGCGAGGCCGAAAGCGAGCAAAACCAGACCCAGTTCACCTTCAGCCAGATCGTAGAGGCGCTGACGAAGGACGCCCAATCGGCGAACGACGCGACCGCCGTCGCGCATCTGCCGACCCAGGACCCGGGGCCAGGCGGTTCCGACTTCACGATCTCATATGCCGAGGCGCGGGCGCTCGGGCTGAGCACATTCGTCCCGCCACAGGACGGATATATTGGCTTCGCGACCGACTGGGCCCCGACCGATCCCGACTACCTGGGCGTCGTCGAGCACGAGATATCCGAGGTGCTCGGCCGCGGCTCGGGCATCGACGCGGGAACCGGCACCTTCAGCGGCGCGTATTCGGTGCTGGACTTGTTTCGCTACTCCGGCGGCACGGCGGAGCCATCATCGGCGACCGGGCCTGGCGGCTCGACCTATTTCTCGATCGACGGTGGCGCTACCTCGCTCGAGACATTCAGCAGCACCGCTGGCGAGGATCCAGGCGGCGACTGGGCGGACGGCACCAATGACGCCTTCGCGGCGGTTTTGCCCGACGGAACGGCGCCGGTCTCGGCGACCGACCTGACCGAAATGGACGTTCTCGGCTACGACACGGCGCCGCGACCGATCCCGGTCACGAGCGGCGGCATCGACTACCGCGTCCCGGTGCCAAACGGCGGCACGACCGCCACGCCGACGAGCTATATCGGCGCGGGCGCCATCGCGGCCGCCGGGTATGAGTTCGCGGTCGAATACATCGGCACGGCAAGCAACGCCGGCTATTTGCGCGCGAGCAATTCCTTGGCGCTGGCGCAGCAAGGCCTGTCGATCGTGTCGGTCTACGCGAAAAGCGGGATGTCAGACGGCAACGCCGACGGTACCTACAGCAATGCGTGGGTCGATTATTTCAACAACAACGGGGCGCTGGGCCAGGGCACCGCGGACGCGATCGACGCCATCAGTGCCGCGCGGGTGGCCGGGGAGACGTCGGGCGCGATCTTCTTCGACATCAATCTCGATCCGGCGAATGCAAACAGCGACATCACCGAATCCGCCGCGCTGGCGGAGATCGACGAATATTTCCGCGAGATCAACACCTACTTCACTCAGGTGGGCGCGCCCTACAGCATCGGCGTGCTCGGCGCGGGCGATACGCTGAGCTATCTGCAGGCGGACCCGTCGTCCGGCGTGCGCTACACTTGGCTGGCAGATACGTGGTCGGGCCAGATCAGCGCGGTCTCCAGCAAGAACCTGGAGCAGACCGATACGACCGGCAGCGCCCTGGTTGGCGGTCAATCGGTCAATCTCGATACCGCTTATGGCTCGGATTTTGGGCAATGGAAACCGTCCCCGCGGGCCGCGAGTGACTTCAACGGCGACGGCAAATCCGACATTTTCTGGCGCGATCCGACCAACGGCACCGACATTGCCTGGACAATGAATGGCAGCACCGTTTCGGGAACGCAGACGCTCTACAACGTGCCGGCCGGCTTTTCGGTCGCCGGCATGGGTGACTTCACGGGCAACGGCACGACCGACATCCTGTGGCGTAATCCAACCACCGGCGCCGACCAGGTCTGGTTGATGGGAGGCGGCAGCATCACGGCGTCGGCCGCCATCAACAGCTTGCCGAACACGTGGACGGTCGCGGATACTGCCGACTTCAACGGCGACGGCAAGGACGATATTCTATTGCGCAATTCCTCGACGGGCGCCAATTTCATCTGGACCATGAACGGCGATCAGATTTCCGGCGGGAACGAGATCTACAACGTGCCGTCGAGCTGGACGATTGCCGGTGTCGGCAGGTTCTTCGGCGGCACTCAGACCGACATCCTGCTCCGCCAAACCTCGACCGGTACTAATTACATCTGGGAAATGAGCGGCACCAACATCGTCGGCGGCTCGCTCCTCGACAACGCGGATTCGAGCTGGAGCGTTGCCGGGCTCGGCGACTTCAACGGCGACGGCACGACGGACATCCTGATGCGCCAAGCCTCGAGCGGCACCAATCTGATCTGGAGCATTCAGAACGGCGCCGTCGCCAGCAGCACGGTGCTGCCCAATGCACCATCGAGCTGGACCGTGGCAGCGGTCGCCGACTTCAACGGCGACGGCACCGCCGACATCCTCATGCGCAACGCGACCACTGGCACCAATCTGCTGTGGACCATGCAGAATGGCCAGGTAAGCCAGAGCACGATGCTCAACAACCTCGCTTCGAACTGGTCTGTCGCCGAAGTCGGTGATTTCAACGGGGACGGCACACCGGACGTCCTGTGGCACGACAACACCAGCGGCGCCAATCTGGTGTGGACCATGAGCAACGGCACGATCGCGTCGAGCGCTCCCGTGAACACCCTGCCGACCAGCTTTGCGGCCGTCAACAACGGACATCTAACCGGATAAGATCTCATCTGGGGAATGGCTGCGGCCGTCGCGACGAAGCTATTCGAGGCCGCGGACCGTCGCGACCTCGGCACTCGTATCGTCAGCGCCCCCCCGCATGCAGTCGCGCGGCTTCGCGGAACGCCTCCACGTACTTCCGGTAATCCGACTTGTCGGAATATAAAGCTTCCGACTGACGGATGAACTTGTCGAGCTCCGGACCAAGTCGCTTGACTATTTGAAAAGCCTGGGCTGCCTGGCCGACTTCTCCCGCATACGCACTGTTGGTGACCAGTTGGCGGTAAGCGGACGTCTGCCTTGGACTTTGCGCAATCGCCTTGCGCGCGAATGCAATGCCATCCCGATAGCGTCCCGTCACGAAGGATGCCGTGGCCCGAACGTTGTCGTGCGCGCCCGTGTTGCCGCGGGCGAGAAGGTCGCGCGCCTTCAGCGCTTCCGCCAGTTCGGCATGCGCAAAGGCGTCATCAGGCTTCTTGATGAAAGTCGAGGCAAGCGCGATCAGATAATGGGCGATCGACAGATGCGGATCAAGCGCCAGCGCGCGCTTGAGAATGTCAATTGCCTCCGCGGCCTCATTGGCCACGTACAACTTGGCATAGCCTGCGGCCAGGTGTGCCCACGGGTCTTCATCGTTCAGCGCCAGCGCGCGCTCCGCGGCGCCATTGGCCAGGCGGCGCGCGGCTTGGCGCGAATGCCAGGCCTGGTGCACGCCCAACGTTGCGACAAACGACAGCAGCGCGAAGCTCACCGAAGACTGGGGATCGATGTCGACTGCTTTCGCAAGCATTGCCTGCGCCGCAGCCGCTTTTTGCTCGTTCCGGCTATTGATCAAGTCCAATGCGCGGATGACGATCCCCCAGGTGTCCAGTCCGTCCGGCGAACCTCGCCTAGTGCGGATGCGTTCAGCGGCAAAAACCTGATCGCCGACCGCGTCAGCCACTTTTTCGGCGATCTCCTGCTGTTCGGCGAAGCAAGTGGGCATCGGAAAGCGAAAACGTCCCGCCGACAGATTGACGGTGGTCGCGGCGTCGATCAGCCGAACAATGGCGCGCGCGTCGTCCCGTTCGAGCCGCAGGCTCCCGCACAGCAAATATCGGGCCCGTGATTGGCGGCCGGCTTCTGGGAGGGCGGCAGTCCCCGATGCCTGCACCGCAGGATCATGCGACACGACCGGCAGCCAGTCGATGTCACAAAGGGCAGAGACGACCTCCTCTCTCAGCGCCTCGGCGACCAACCGCGCTCGGCCGTCTTCACCGATGCAGGTGAAAGGGAGCACTGCAACGGCCGGCGCATCCTTCAACGTAGCGGCCAGACGATAGGTCGCCGTGGTGGAAAGCCCGGCCGACCGATGCGTGCCCGCAGATATTGATCCGACGAAGCGAAAGCCGCTGCCGCGCACAGTTCGGATCAGCCGCTGCCGCGCGCCATCGTCGCCGATCGATGCGCGGACGGCATTGATGCGTGTGCCGAGCACCGAATCGACGACGATACGGCCGCGCCATACGACGCGGAAAATCTCGTCGCGGCTGACCACCCGGTCGCGGTTCTCGATGAGGAATTTCAGAAGTTCGAAGCTTTGCGGCTCGATCGGCCGCGGCTCCCCGTCACGGCGCAATTCACGCCGCTCGACATCAAGCACGCAGCTCTCGAACACATATTGCAAGGCGCGCTATTCGGTTATTCTGCATCCACCCCGATACCAACATAACGGAGACCGCCCCCCACTGTGAAGCAAAAATGAAAGTTATCTGAATGTTTGCCGTTCGGCCTTTTGGCAGAATCCCTTGGCGGCGCGCCCGGCCGTCCTGCCTGGGGGGCGCCGTCGGCGCCGCGAGTCCGCACCGCGACAGCCCGCAGGACCGGATGGGAAGGCGATTTTCAGAACTTTTCAGAACGTCTCAAGGACCGCCGCTTCCGCCGGTCGGAATATGCCTTCCGGCCTGATCGTCCACCCGCACGACAGGAAATCGATATCGTGACAACCTATAGCTTCACCTCCCTTGATGACCCGTCCGCGACAACCGGAACGTTTGCCCAGGGAATCAACGATTCCGGAGAGGTCGTCGGCTACTACGACGACAGTCAGGGCAGCCACGGTTTTCTGCTCAACGGGAGCTTCATCGCATTCACTGTCGCGACGGAAGGCAGCCAGCAGGGAACCAATGGGGATTACAACTCACAGACGGTTTCGACGGCCGAGGGAATAAACGATTCAGGGCAAGTCGTGGGATCCGGCTTCTGGCAATTCTACGCCGAGATCGGCCAGTTTGGCGGGGGCGCTTCGCAATTCGAGCTGTTCGATTCCGCCAACGACGGCTTCATCGCGAGTTCCACGGGCGGTTCCTTCACCGACATCCAGGCGCCGATCAACGGAACCGTGATTCAGGGCACGCCCAGTTCGGTGAAAACCTATGCCGAGGGCGTAAACGGGCAGGGTGACGTCGTCGGCTATTACACCGATGGGGGCGGCTCGCATGGCTATCTTGCTTTCGCCGGCTCCTACGCGCCGAATCTCAACAGCCATCCGAACATCACGGAATTCGACTATCCGGGCATCGGAGGCGCCACCTTTGCGGAAGGCGTCAATGACCAGGAGCAGGTCGTCGGCTATTTCATCGGTGCCGATCCCAATCAGCCGAGCGTCAGCACAGCGCACGGCTTCTTGTACAACAACGGGGCGTTCTCCTATTTCGACGATCCCAATGCCGTCAACGGCACGTTCGCCGAGGATATCAACAATCTCGATGAGATCGTCGGCTACTACGTCGATGGGAACGGCTTTCAGCACGGCTTTGTCTTCAACCAGCCGGCCGGCACCTACACCACGGTGGATGTGACAGGCGCGAAAGATACGCTGATCAAAGGCATCAATAATAACGGTCAGCTGGTGGGCGACTATGTGGACAGCTCGGGCAAGACGCACGGGTTCGTGGCTTCGCCGCCGATGCCTCCGCCCGCGGCGCCGACCGGCTTGTTGCTCTCGCCCGCTTCCGACAGCGGAACGCAAGGCGACGACATAACGTCGATACGAGTGCTGACGATTACCGGAATGGGTGTGGCGGGTGACACCGTGACGTTGCTCGACAACACCACCGTTGTGGGACAGGGCGTCGTCGCAAGCAACGGCCAGTGGTCGGTCACGACGCCGTCTCTTGCGCCGGGAAGCCACACCTTCACGGCAACACAGACGCAAGCCTTTGACGGCACGAGCGGAGCATCCACGCCACTTACCGTTACGATCCTGCCCCCGGCGGTCCCGAATGACTTCGATGCCGACGGCAAATCGGACATTTTCTGGCGCGATCCGACGAGCGGCACCGACGTCGTCTGGACGATGAATGGCAGCACCGTTACGGGAACGCAGACGCTCTACAACGTGCCGTCCGGCTTTTCGGTCGCCGGGATGGGCGATTTCAACGGCGACGGCGCCACCGATGTCCTGTGGCGCAATCCCACGACTGGCGCCGACCAGGTCTGGTTGATGGGCGGCGGCAGCATTACGGCATCGGCCGCCATCAACAGTTTGCCGAGCGCATGGACGGTCGCGGATGTCGCCGACTTCAATGGCGACGGCGATGCCGATGTTCTACTGCGAAACGCGTCGACGGGCGCCAATTTCATCTGGACCATGAACGGCGATCAGATCTCCGGCGGGAACGAGATCTACAACGTGCCGTCGAGCTGGACCATCGCCGGCGTCGGCGACTTCTTCGGCGGCACTCAGCCCGACATCCTGCTGCGCCAAGCCTCCACCGGCACCAACTACATCTGGCAAATGAGCGGCACCAATATCACGGGCGGCACGCTCCTCGACAATGCGGATTCGAGCTGGAGCGTTGCCGGGCTCGGCGATTTCAACGGCGACGGCACGACCGACGTCTTGATGCGCCAGGCCTCGACCGGCACCAATCTGGTCTGGACCATTCACAATGGCGTCGTCGCCAGCAGCACGGTGCTGCCGAATGCTCCATCCAACTGGACCGTCGCAGCGGTCGCCGACTTCAACCATGACGGCACTGCCGACATCCTCATGCGCGACGCGACCAGCGGCACCAACCTGCTGTGGACCATGCAGAATGGCCAAATCAGCCAGAGCACCGTGCTCAACAACCTGCCTTCGAGCTGGTCGGTCGCCGAAATCGGCGACTTCAACGGCGACGGGACACCGGATATCCTGTGGCACAACAGCACCAGCGGCGCCAATCTGGTGTGGACCATGAGCAACGGCACAATCGCGTCGAGCGCTCCGGTCAACACCGTGGCGACGACTTTTGCGGCCGTGAACAACGGGCATCTGACCGGATAAGGGATTACAAGCCCGGATTTTGCTCACTGAATCGCAACGAGGTACAACTCTCAGTGCGCGGAATCTCGACCGCATGCTTCCCGGTGACGGGGCGCGTTGCAATTGAGCGACCCACGCTCCATTTCTTCATTCAAGCAAGGAAACGATTGATCTCCTCGGCCACTGTCGTGATCTGCTCGCCATCCAACGACTGGTTCACGGGCAGGCTCAGAATGCGCTCCGCCTGCCGCTCGGTGACAGGGAAGTCCCCCCGCCCATATCCGAGGCTCGCGGCTGCCGGCTGCAGGTGAATCGGGATCGGGTAGTGAACGGCGGTGCCGATGCCCTTCTGCGCGAGATGCTGCTGCAGCGAATCGCGCCGGTCGGTCTGAATGACGAACAGGTGGTAGCTGTTGAATTCGATCTGCCGATCGGCCGGAACAAAGACGCGACGGAAATCGAGCAGCTCGCGATAACGCGCCGCATTCGCCCGCCGCCTTCTGATGATGTCGTCGAGGCGATCGAGACGAAACTCGAGAACGGCTGCCTGCAGCGCGTCCATGCGCGATACCAGACCGAACTCGGCGACCGAGTTGCGGTCGATCAGCCCATGATTGCGCAGCAAGCGAACGCGGGCGGCGACGTCGTCGCGATCCGTGGTGATGAAGCCGCCGTCGCCGATCGCGTTGAGGTTCTTGAGTGGGTGGGTCGAGAAGCATCCGACGTCGCCGAAGCTTCCGGCGGGCCGCTCGCGATAGCTCGAGCCGATCGCCTGCGCCGCATCCTCGATCACCAGCAACCCGTGCGCGCGCGCGAGCTCCATGATCGCGTCCATATCGGCGATCCGGCCGGTGAGATGGACCGGCATGATCGCCTTGGTTCGGGGCGTGATGGCCGACGCGATCCGTTCCGGATCGACGTTCTGATCCGCCAGCACGTCGGCAAATACAGGCCTCGCGCCGATCTGGACAATGGCCGCGGTCGACGCGACGAAGGAATTGGGCGGTGTGATGACCTCGTCGCCGGCGCCGATGCCGAGCGCACGCATACCGAGGATGAGGGCGTCGGTTCCGGAATTGAGCACCACCGCGTGCTTGACCTGGCAGAGTGCAGCCAGCTTGCCTTCGAGCCGATTGATGATCCCGCCGCCCACATAGCCCCCCGAGGCGAGCACCTGGTCGATGACAGGCAACAGCTGCGCGCGTTCTTCCGCGTACTGCGCAGCGAGGTCGACATAGGGTATGCGCGGCGGCGACATCAGGGGTGGACCTTCGCGTAGAACGACCGCACCGTCGCGACGACATGGTCCATCTCTTCGCGCGAGAGGTGTTGGTCGCAGGGAAATGTGATGATCTCGCCCGTGTGGCGATCGCTGACCGGGAAGTCGCCCGCGCGGTAGCCGAGATGGGCGAGTGCCGGCTGCCGGTAGATCGGGACGGGGTAATGCACCTTGGCTTCGATGCCGTTGTCGAGGCAGTGCGCGAGCAGCGCGTCGCGCTCTCGCGCGAACACGATATAGAGGTGATAGACCATGCGCATGTTGGCAAGGCGCGGAGGAATGCGAATGCCCTCGAGCGCCCCGAGGTGACGGTCGTAGTAGGCCGCGTTGGCGATCCGCGCCGCGGCGATGTCGTGTGCCTTGGGGATCAGCCAGTTGCCGACCACCGCCTGCAGCGTGTCCAGCCGCGAATTGTAGCCCATGCGGATGACCGTATCGCGGTCGGCAAGCCCATGGTTGCGCAGGAGCCGCAGTTCGGCGGCGAGCCCGTCGTCATCGGTCGTGATCACCCCGCCGTCCGACCAGACATTGATGTTCTTGAGCGGATGCAGGGAGAATGCGCCGGTGCGGCCCCAGGTGCCGGCATTCCTCCCATCGAGCGCGCCGAGGATCGACTGACACGCGTCCTCGACGATCGGCAGGCCATGGCGTTGCGCAATCGGCATCAATGCGTTCATGTCGGTCATGTAACCGGTGAAGTGCACCGGCATGATCGCCTTGGTGCGCGGCGTAATCGCGCGCTCGACCAGTCCGACGTCCATGCAGAACGTGTCGTTGCAGTCGACGAACACCGGTGTTGCGCCGACTTCGCAGATGGCGCCCACGGTCGCAACGAAGGTGTTGGCGGCCGTGATGACCTCGTCGCCGGGGCCGACGTGGAGAACCTTCAACGACAGCTTGAGGGCGTCGGTGCCCGAATTGACGCCGATCGCATGGCGCGTGCCGATGAGTTGTGCGAAACGCCGCTCGAACTCGCCCAGCGGCCTCCCGAGCGTGAAATCACCGGTCGGCACGAAACTGCGCAGCTCCCGCCAAAGATCCTCGCAATCGGCAAACTGCTGCGCAAGGTAAGAGTAGCGAACTCGCATTCGAACGAAATCCTCAGAACGGGCCTTTGAACGACGGGTCAGGCTTGTCGATCGGGACCCCCTGACGCAGCGCCACGACTTCCTCTCGTGCGGCTACGGCGTCGGCTTCGTCGAGGTCGCACAGCGCGCGCACCGCCGCAACGATGTCGACAGAACTCGGATAGAAGGCTTCTGCCAATGCGAGGCTCGACGGCGTCGGATGATCCGGCAGAGCGATGCGGATCGGCGCACGTTCGAGGGACCCCAGCGCCTTCTCGGCGACCTGTGCGACGATCTCGGCGCCGAGGCCGAGGGTACGCCACCCCGTATCGCAGACGATCAGGCGCCCGGTGCGCCGGACGGACTCGATGATCGCGGTGAGGTCGAGAGGACGCAGGATACGCAGATCGAACACGTCGAGCGCGCAACCGTGCCGGGCCAGCGCATCCGCGGCACGCAACGCCTCGAGCGTCATGTAGGACGTGGCGACGACGGTCGCACGATCGCCCGAGTGAATCTTATGCGGCCCATCGAGGGGCCGCGCACACCATCCGGCCGGCACGTCGCCCGTGACGTAGTGCAGCCAGCGATGCTCGATGAAGATGACTGGGTTGTCGTCCTCGATTGCCCCCAGCAGCAAGCCCTTGAAGTCCGCCGGGGTCGACGGCATCACCACCTTGAGGCCGGGGATGGCGGCGAACATCGCCTCGAGACTCTGCGAGTGCTGCGGCCCCTGTCCCCAGCCACGTCCGATCACCATGCGCACGGTGAGCGGCACACGGTGAGCGCCGTTGGTGACGTAGTGGCTCTTGGCCGCGGTGTTGAACAGCTGCTCGAGGCAGAGCAGCGCGAAGTCGATGCGTTGATGTGTCATGATCGGGCGCCGACCCAGCAGGGCCGAACCGATCGCGATTCCGGTGAGGCCGTTCTCCGCGACCGGCATCTCGACCACCCGCTCGGGGCCATAGCGCTCAACGAGGCCTTTGGTGGTGCCGAAGATGCCGCCCGGATCGGCGACACCCTCGCCGAGCAAATAAGTATCGGAGCGGTTCGCGAGCGCAAGGTCGAGCGCTTCGCGGACCGCCTCCGCGGCCGTGATCACGCGCGCCTCAGGCATAGAGCCCCACGGCAGCGAGGCATGGGTCGGGCATGGGCGCGGCTTCTGCCGCGGCGAAGGCCGCCGCAGCCTCGCGCGCGAATTCGGACGCGATGGCCTGCTCGGCGGCGCTGTCGAGCAGGCCGGAGACGCGCAGCTCGGCGCGCAGACGAGCGATCGGATCGCGCGCGCGCCACTGCTCGAACTCCGCAGGCGTCCGATACCCGAGATCGTTGTCGTAGTTCGGCCCGCAGTGCTCGCGCCAACGGTACGTGTCGGCCAACAGGAAGGTCGGTCCGAAACCCGAGCGGGCGCGTACCACGGCCGCCCTTGCGGCACGGCGGACCGCGCGAACGTCGTTGCCGTCCACGTGAACGGTCGGCATGCCATGGCCACGGCCGATATCGGTGAGCGGGCGCGGCGGTTGACGGTCGGGCAGTCCAGTGTAGACGGAATAAAGGTTGTTCTCGCAAACGAAGATGGCTGGCAGCTTCTTCAACGATGCGAAGTTGGCGCTCTCGTGAAACACGCCCTCTTCGAGGGACGCGTCCCCCAGGTAGATGACGGCGACGTTGCGCTTACCCTCCTGCTTGAACGCGAGCGCCGCGCCGACGCCGACGGGAATGGAGGCGGCAACGATCGGGAGGCTCAGGAGCAGCCCGGCGTTGAGATCGAAAAGATGCATCGAGCCCCCGCGGCCCCCACAGCATCCGGTGGCCCTTCCCATCAGCTCGGCCAACATGGCGACGAGGTCGCCGCCCTTGGCGAGGTAATGCGCGTGACAGCGGTGAGTGGACACGGCCTGATCGCCTGGTTCGAGGGCGGCGCTGACGCCCACCGCTATCGCTTCCTGCCCGATCGACAGATGGACGGGGCAGCGCATCTTCTGCTCGGCATAACGTGCGGCGATCTCCTCCTCGACGGTGCGGATGCGCAGCATCGCGCGATAGAGCGCGACGAGATCGTCCTTGCCGAGCTCCACGATCGGGGAATGCTGATTCATGCGACTCCTAGCTTCATATTTCGATCGTCGACGCCTTCGATCCGAGCGCGGCCATTCGTGCCTGCCGGCGCGCCTTCTCTCATATCTCGCGGGGCGGAATGGTTAACAGTCGCCACTTGAGCACCAAGCCAACCCCACGGGGGGAAGGCGACGCACCAGCTCCAGATTTTGACATTAAATTTCCCCCGCCCCGTCGCCCTACTCAGGGACCACAATCCCAGGTTAATCGAGGCTCGCCGCTGGAGCAACCAATCGATTGTCACAGCAATAGCGATTGGCGATCAGCCGTCTGAATTGCGAATTAGCTGCAGTTATGCGTGACCGAGGCGCAATGCGCTCTATTGTCAGTCCGGGGTAGGGAAACTACAAAGGATGCGGGGCTGGTTCCGCACGGGGGATTCACAGGTGCCACGCGTTTTGGTTACGGGCGGTGCAGGCTACGTGGGACACAAGCTGGTTCCCACCCTGCTGGAGCACGGCTACGACGTCGTTGTCTACGACACGTTCTGGTTCGGTGACAGGCTACCGGCGGATGCGCGGCTGACCCGGGTCCGAGCGGACATCCGCAACCCAGACCAGATCGCCGACGCGGCGCGCGGCGCGGATATGGCCATCAACCTTGCATGCATCTCCAACGACACCTCGTTCGCGCTTGACGAGAAGTTGTCGACCTCGATCAATCTGCAGGCATTCGAGCCGATGGTGCGCGCCTGCGAGCGCGCCGGCATCAAACGCTTCATCAATGCCTCGACGAGTTCCGTCTACGGCGTCTCCGACGCTCCCGAGGTGTTCGAGGATCATCCAAAGGTTCCCCTGACGTACTACAATCGCTACAAGTGGGAATGCGAGCAGATCCTGGCGAAGCTCGACCCCGAATTCGAGTGGGTCACGATTCGCCCTGCGACCGTCTGCGGCTACTCGCCGCGCTGCCGGCTCGATCTCTCGGTCAACATCCTGACCAATCACGCGGTCAGCAACGGAACCATCACGGTCTTCGGCGGTGCGCAAAAGCGCCCGAACCTGCACATCGGCGACATGGTGGATGCCTATCTCATGCTGCTGACCGTTGACGGCGGCAAGATCGACCGACAGACCTACAATTGCGGATTCCAGAACCTGTCGATCTTGGAGATCGCGACCATGGTCAAGCGAACGGTGGAGCAGGTTTTCCCGGAGAAGGCGCCGATCGACATCGCGGTCACCGAATCGGACGACAAGCGCAGCTATCACATCAACTCGGACAAAATCCGCAACGAACTCGGCTTCGCTCCGCGCCGAACCATCGAGGACGCGGTTCGCGACCTATGCCAAGCATTCAGGCAGAATCTGCTGCCGAATTCCCTCATTGACGACAACTACTTCAATGTCCGCACTCTCAAGGCGATCGCGGTGAGCTGACAGCCGATGCCATCGCATGATCTTCTTGCCGGCCCTGGAAAACGCGTGGCAACTGCCCTGGGCGACGCCGCGACTGGGATGGCGATGTGGGAACTGTGGTCTACGCTGGGTTGGAACGACATCCACCAGCGCTATCGCCGGTCGCTACTTGGTCCCTTCTGGATAACGCTCAGCATGGGGGTGATGATCGCGACTATCGGTTTCGTCTACGCTGAGCTCTTTCGCCAGGCTATGTTCGATTATTTGCCTTACCTTACGCTCGGGTTTATCGTTTGGGCGCTCATCTCGGGAATAATGCAGGATTCGTGCACGGCCTTCACGGGCTCCGAAGGGATCATCCGCCAGGTGCGTGCGCCGTACAGTGTTCATATCTTCCGGGTGCTCTGGCGGCACGTGCTCATCTTCGCTCATAACCTTGTCATCTATGTCGTGGTGATGCTGCTGTTCGGGGTTCGCCCGGACGGAGCCCTCCTCTTGGTCGTGCCGGGGTTTGCCTTGATCTGCCTCAATGGCGCTTGGGTGGGCATCTTTCTCGCTGCGCTCAACGCCCGTTTCCGCGATCTTCAGCCTCTCGTCTCGAACGTCATACAGATTTTCTTCTATGTGACGCCGATCATCTGGCGGCCACAGCAGCTCGCGGAGCATCCCGCCATCGTGTACCTCAATCCGCTCTATCATTTCGTCGCGCTGCTGCGCATGCCGCTGCTCGGCGCTGCGCCACCAGCGGCGACCTGGGTGGTTACGATCACGATTACAGGCTTCGGCCTCGTTGCGGCGGGTTTCTTCTTTGGCCGCTATCGCGGCCGCATCGCCTATTGGCTCTGAGGCGGCCGGCCATGGCCAAGATCCGGCTGGACGGCGTCTCCGTGACGTTTCCGATCTACCACGCCAGCAGCCGATCCTTGCGCAAACAGGTTCTCGCGGTCAGCACCGGCGGACGGATCGGCGCCGATGCACGCCACCAGGTGTCCATTCAGGCCCTCGACGACATATCGCTCACGATCGAGCACGGCGATCGGCTCGGGCTGGTCGGCCACAACGGCGCGGGCAAGTCGACGTTGTTGCGGGTCATGGCGGGAATTTACGAGCCGACGAGAGGCGCTGTCACGATCGATGGCAGGGTCGTGCCGATCTTCGATCTCGGCGTCGGCATGGACCCCGAGGCTTCCGGCTACGAGAATATCCAATTCCGCGGCCTCTACTGCGGGCTGACGCGGGCGCAAATTCGCGCGAAGACCGAAGAGATCGCGGAATTCACGGAGCTCGGCACCTTCCTCGACATGCCGCTGCGCACCTATTCGGCCGGCATGCATGCACGACTCGCCTTCGCGATCTCGACCTGCATCGAGCCGGAGATTCTGCTGCTCGATGAATCGATCGGCGCCGGAGACGCCGCCTTCCTGGTCAAAGCCAAGCGCCGCCTGGAGGAGTTCATTGCACAAGCCGGCATTCTGGTCCTCGCCACGCATTCGGAAAATATGATTCGAGAGCTTTGCAATAAAGCGATCCTGCTGGAGCACGGAAGAGGGCTCGTCGCGGGGCCTACCGACGAAGTATTTGCGCGCTATAATCGTTCGGCATGACGGCTATGCGCTTCCTATTGGTTCCCAACTTTGCGAATCCCTACGACCGCCGGATGGTCAACGGGCTTGCCGAAGGTTTTCGCGAGATCGGGTGTGACGCAGTGGCGCTGGGCGCGCCGATGCCGGCCGAATCACTTGCCACGATCGTGGATCGGGTCCGACCCGATGTCGTAATGCAGGTAAACCGGTTTCGGCCAACAGACCCGACGTTACCCTCTAGTGTGAGACACATCGCTTGGTTTCAGGATGTCTTTCCTGATACGAACATAAAGGACGAGCGCAGCGAATGCGCCGGCGACATCGTGTATGCTCTGGGTGATGCGAAAGCGCTTGGACTGAAGGCGGAACTCCCCTGCTTCATCGGATCGCTCGTCACGGGCGTTGATCAGTCGACCACCGAGGTCAAGCGGAAGGAATGGGCGCCGCTGATGGACTTCTCGCTGTGCGGCTACATCCCGGCTCCCTTCATTTTTCGGCCGAATGTGAAATCCGATCTGGTCTGGTACCTCAACGATCTGTTCGATCGTTTGCCCATCGTCGGCGGGTCGTGGACCTTTCGCCGGGTACGGGCTCGCTTGCTACGCCGGTACATCAATATCGACTACGTGCCATATGCGCTTGCGACGTCCCTACAGCAGCTGGCTACCGCGTTATATCGACCGTTGCGAGGCGAACTCGACATCGACCTGATTGCCGGCGCGCTACGGGCGGCTGCGCAGCCCTATGTGAAAATGCGGCGAGGAGAGTCGCGGTCCCGTCACTGGTCTCGGCGGGGGCGATTGGGGCGTGTGCTAGCGCCTTATCGCACCTCAGGCGCCGACCGGCGGACAGCCGTCGACAGCCTAATCAATGCATTGGCCCGGGAATATCCGCGCCTTCTCGATCGCGTGGCACTCGTCGGCGCCGCCCTGCTGGTTTCCAGGTCACTCGAACTTTATGGCCCGGGTTGGGACAGCCACGAGACGTTCCGCGCCTATCACAAAGGCGTCATCGAGGATCAGCCTAGTCTGCTGGCCATCTTTCAACGCAGCCGAATCAATCTCGCCAACAACACGCACGGACTCGGCCTGCACAGCCGCACGCTCGAGTGCATGGCAGTGGGAGGCTTCATCTTCATGCATCGGTCGCCGCACGATGAACGGCCAGGCGGCATGTTGACCTCGTTCGAACCTGGCGTGCACTACGGTGCGTACACGCCGGAGACTTTCCACGACGAGGCGCTGCGCTGGTTGTCCGACGAGCCGCGGAGGACGAAGGTGGGGGCTCAGGGCGCAGCCGTGATTCGGGAGAAGCATTTGTGGCGGCATCGGGCGGAACAGATCGTCGGTGATCTGAAGAGGTAGCGAACGGCGGACAAAGAATGACTTGGGCGCCTATTCGAGGGTACGCTTTGGGCCAATCAGCGAGCGATTTCCGCGAGCACGATTGCTCGCTCTCCGCGGGCAAAGTGCGGATCGGGATCGGGCCCGTAGTCGGCTTCCCATGATCGTGCGAAGCCGCTGTGTTTCAGCAGAAGAGTTAGCGCATCGCGCGTCGGCCAGAGCTCAACATCGTTGAGACCTGCGGTATTGCTCGCGACTGAGTCAAGGTGAACGAAGAAGCCCGCCCCGGACGGACTATAGTTGCTCGGGTTTCGAAAGGTGTGCTGGTCCGGGAGGGCAATCACCGTTTCGTAGACGGCGAGCTCGCGCGTCGCGCGGGCAACGAGACGCGACGCCCCAAAAGGGTCCAGCAGGTGATAGAGCACTCCCATGAACAGCACGAGGTCGTACTTCTTATCGTTCGAGGAGAGGTAGTCGAACAGGTCCGCGTGGACCACAGTCACACCGTAGCCTTTCGTGCGATTGACGAACCTCGCCTTTTCGACATTGATGGCCCGCGCCTCGACGCAGGTGATGTCGCGAACACCTCGTTCCCATAGACCTTCTGCCATTGCGCCTTCGCAGGAACCGACATCGAGGACTGATATCCGATCAAACCGATCAGCGAAGATCGGTTCCACATTGGCGAGCAGCCGCTCGCGCCGCCAGGGATGGAGCGTCTGCTGAACTGGGCCGTAAGGCTGCGCTTTGACGCCGTTGCCGAAATCAAACGGGAATTGCCAGCCGCCCGGACAGCCGGGCCAAGCCGAGGCGCCTGCGAGGCGGTTGACCTCGCGCTGAATGGCTTCGGATGTCTCGGTCATCATGACAAGCTGTGTGACTCACCAGTCTCGCGATCGGCAACGGAAATCGACGCTGAAGCGATCCCCCAGGCACGCGCATATTGGCGATCCGCAGCTTTCGCTTCGAGTGATCCAAGGTACTTGGGTTGCCAGTCCCCGGTCCATCTTGCTATCGTGGCCCTCTGGTCGTCTGGACAGTTCCGATAACTGTGTCGCAGTCATTGCTACAACGCTTGTGGGCGAGCGTTCAAGGGACCGACCGCTACGGCGCGTCGGTACGTCGCGAGCTCGACCAGGATTATTGCGTTTTTTACGTGACCGCGTGGGGCTATGCGGCCGACCACTACTTTGGTTGGTTTCCCAAGGCCCTCAACCTCCATCCGGAGATTTTCGCCCTGCTGGCCCATGAAGGGTCACGTCCCAAATATCTCAAGGAGCGCACGCGAGGGGATCGTCCGCCGCTGATTCCGTTCACCGAATTCCTCAATGATATGGGCATGACATATCGGGCGATCGGCGATTGCTATTCCTACCGTGCCGGCCAGATGCCAGAGCTCCTCGCAAATCCTCAGTACGCCCGAATCCCAGTCGTCAACCTCGTTCGCCACCCGGTCGTGTGGCTCGAATTCTATGTTCGTTGGCGGGCCGGCAACATGCGTATGCGCGCGGGCGCGAGCGATCCACTCGCCTGGGAGTGGAAGGTCGCTCATCATGGCAAATTCCGCCACCTCGGCCTAAAGGCGTATGACAAAGAGGATGTGCAAACGTGGGCGGCTTTTCAGGGCATGACCCAGCTGAATAACGTGCTCGGCGACGTACCGGCGGTCGAGAGACATATCCCGGTCGAGCGTCTTGCGCGCGACCCGCAGACGTTCCGCGCGACCGTCGCCTATCTGACCAAGGATCGGTGTCCCTATGAGCGGAGCGATCTCGATCGTGCATTTGCGATGACGGAAACGTTGTTTCGCGGCGAGGAAGCAGTCGAAACCGACCCACGCGCTCTCGTCGGCGCGTGGCCCGGATGGAAAGTGGACGCGTTCCGGGCACTGCTGACCGCCGGAGCGCTCGATGCGTATAGATCTTTCGGCTATGACCTGCTCGGGCTTGACGCATCGGCGACGATGCCGACGCCGAACGCCAAAGTCGGCCCAAGCCGACCTATCTTCGTTTCATCGGTGATGAAGTCGGGGACTTGGCTTCTCCGAGCAATTCTCGAGAAACTCACCGGGCTTTCCCCCCACGAGCCCGCAATCGGCGTCGGAACGCCGGCCTATGACAATGAGATGCTGATCGACATCCCGCCTGGGAAATTCTTCACCTGGCATTCAGTCATCACCGAGCGCACGGCGGCGCTGCTGAGGGGCGCCGGCACGAAGAACGTCTTCCTCGTGCGCAACGTCTACGACCTGATCGTATCGATGTACAATCATCTCCGCCGCGACCCCGACGCGGCTATCGGCCGATCGATCGGCGGCTCGGACTTCATGGCGCAATTCTCGCTTGAGGCGGCGATCAGTATGGTGATCGCCGGATTCACGGTGCCCGAGCTCACATGGGACGGGCTGGAGCCGCACATCCGTCATATCGCGTCGATGTTGCGCTTCCACGCGGAGGGCGGCGACGCGCTGATCTTAAGTTACGAGGAGCTTGCGCGCGACAAAGCCGCCGCCATCCGGCGGGTCGCCCAATATCTGGAAATGCCGGTCGATGAACAGTGTGTCGACGGGATCGTCAGGACCACTGCATTTGATGCGATGAAATCCGACGCCACGGCGACGGGAACCAACGCGCACTTTACGGACCCGGAAGACCGGCGCGCCAGGGAAGCCCTTCAGCCATTCCATATCGCGATGGTCAATCGCATCGTTGCGAGGGAAATGGCCGATGTGGCTGAACTTCTCGGTTCCGCCGGTCTCCCGCGGTTGCTCGATCATCGAGAGTCGAACCTACCGCCTTCTTCGCCTGAACTGAAAACAGCGGCGCCACTTCCGTAAGTATCTGTCCGAGGGATCAGGTAATTCGATCGCGGGGCTGAGATCAGTCAGATTCGTGTTAACGGCTGCGAGGGGCAGCCCGCGGAGCCACAGCGAATGGCACTCAATGCAGTGGAAGTCGGCATATGCGCCGCGTTGATCGATCGCTTGAAACCCGGTCTCGGCCGGCGTCCGCGCCTGCTCTTCCTCGGCAACCCTGACCTGCTATGCACCCTTGACGCGCTCCGCCAGGTCGGGGTCGAATTCGACACTCCGGTCAAGACCCGCGGCGATGGCCCGGCGATCTGGGATCAGCACGGGCGTCATCAACTGCGCGACCTGCCGATGCTGGATGCCCGAAGCGCTTTCACAGAACTCGGGGCGGACGTGACCATCAGCGACGCAATTGCCTGGGGGGGCGAGGACCTGGTACTCGACCTGAACCGGCCGATCGGCTTTTTCCGTCGGCTCCAACTGGCGGCTTTCGACTTGGTGGTGGACCCGGGAACGATCGAGCATTGTTTCAATATCGCGCAGGCCTTCGACAACATCGATCGCCTGCTCGCGCCGTTCGGCATCGTCTATCACCAGACGGCGGCCGCGTTCCCCAACCATGGCTTCTGGAGCGTCAGCCCCACGGCCTTCTTCGACTTCTACGAAAGTAGGCAATTCGAGCTCGGCACCGCGTACTATTGGAATGGCTCGATCGACGCGGATGGGCTCGTGCCGCGGCTGCAATGCGCCGATCCATTCGCACCGAAAGTCGGCAGCCCGACGCCGCAGATCGCCTGCTACACTTTTCGCAAGCGTGGCAAACATCGCCGCCCGCCCGGCTTCCCTGTCCAGCGATGTTATTCAAGCCTCAGCAGGGAGATCGCGACAACGAATTTCGTTCCACAGCGGCTTCTACTGGGTTAGCAACTGCGCTGCATTTGCACGCCGCTGACAGCATTGTCATCGGAGGTTTGACTGAACCAGCGGAGTTCACACCCCGGAATTGCGGAACGTGTACCGGAACACGGTGCCGCTGCGCCTACCGGGCGTCAATGCTTTCCCGGTTAGCTGAACGGCTATAGACCGGAAAGGCCGGTTCACGCTTACGGTCGTAGCAGACGACTTCGCGTGATTTCCGGTAGGGCGGGGGCGCGTCCGAGAATGAGACGAAATAGATCTCGCTCTTTGCGTCGTAGTCGGGCCGGCGCTTGAGTGCATCGAGGTTGGCAGCAACCTCAGGTGAGTGGGGCGAAAGGCTTATCGCCTGCTCGTAGTGCAGCCGCGCCGCCCCTAGGGCGCCGACTTCCGCTAGCGCGTCGGCGAAACGCACATGGCGGGCGGCAATGAAAGGGTCGTCTGCGACCGAGAGCCCCGCCTTGCGCAGTTCTTCGATCTTGTCCTGCGCCTTCTTGACTACCTCCGCGGGGGAAAGAGATGGTCGCCTCTGGAGGCGCGATGGTAGAGCCGCCCGCCCCGCCGCGCATTTTGCGTAACGCGCCAGCCTCTTGATGATGCGGAGCATACCAGCGGCCAAGCTGGCGTTTGCAGGGGGATCAGCGATTTCGCCGTAAGCGGCGAAATTTCGTATGTCCCAGCGCGAGCGACACGACCGGCAGAACACGCGCAAGCTCTTGCCGTGATCCGGGCGAAGCACGCACTGATCATAGTGATTGACGTGCTCGCAGCGTGGGCAACTCCAGGCAATATCGTAGGCGCTATCGCGGCCTTCGATCTGTCGTTTACTGCGCTTGAAGCCTTTGACAGGTGCGATGTTGAGCAATGTGCGGCCATGGATATCTGCCTGGAAGCTGAGCCCATCCAGGTTGTCGTGGTTAATATTCGAGATATTGAGGTAGAGCGGGAGGTCGTTGGCGTATGCCACCCGATCGGAGATCATGCCGTCGCGCACCGCAACGATGTAATCAGGGCTCCCGGGATAGACCTGAAGACGGCTGAGATAAACCTGATATTTCCGATTATGCGCCCACCAACTCATCGAGTCATTGGCGGTCTCCAGTGTTTCGGCGGTGTCGCCAAAGATCAGATTCCCCTGAATGCCTATCTTCGCATCATAGGTGTCTTGCAGCGTTCGCTCGATCCGTTCCCGCTTACTCTTCTTCTGCATGCTTACAAGCACGCTCTGATTCATGCTCTCGATGCCATAGCTGATGTACGAGCAACCGGCGTCCCGCATCGCACCGAGAATTTCCTTGTCAGCGCTATGGGGATGCAGCTGTACCAGCCAGTTGAGGTGCAACGGCTTGATCCGATCGCAGAATTCGAGAAGGCGTGCTCGGCGCAGTGAGAACAGCTCGTCGAGGATACTCACCATATTGACGCGATATCGAGCAATGAGCGAATTGAGCTCAGCGAAAAATTCGTCGAGTGGACGCTCACGGTAGACCTTGCCTACCGGGTGGAAGCAGAACGTGCAGGAGTACGGACACGACCGGCTGGTGATCATGTCGACTGCGCGCGGGGCGTTGTCATTCTGCGACTGAAAGAAATGATGATCCAGTGGGCGCCGCAAGTGCAGCATTTCAGAGAAGCCGAGCGTCTCATAGTCGGGCCAGGCAAACTGCGTCAGATCCATCACGGGCGAGCGGTCGCCAGTTTTCACGATCTCGCCCTTGGCGTTGCGATAGACGATTCCGGCGCACGCGCTCGGGTCGGATTGTTGTTGTAGCTTTTCGAGGAGCTCACAGATCGTGACTTCACCTTCACCAACAATCCCGTAGTCGATATCCATGATGTACGGACTGACCTCGGGGTCGCTGCTCACCACTCCGCCACCGGCGATGTTCAAGATTTGCTTGTTGGCGCTGCGGGCGGCCTTGAAGATCCGCTTTACCTCGGAAAGAAAAGGCGAGAGGCTGCCGGTGGCACAAACCTCGGCGGCATGAGCGCGAATCGCGGCTACGACAAGCTCGTCAACCTCGCCGCTGCGATGATTGAGATTGAGCCCGAAGACCTGATGCCCCGCCTGACGAAGTGCAGACGTGATGTAGGCAAGCCCGAGCGGAAACGAATAGTAGTCGCCGGGCGTAGCCACCAACCGGGGAACGACCACGAGTACCCGCACGATGGCCTCTCCCCTCCGGTCTAGCTACGAAGACCAGCGCCCCTGGCCATACGGCGAAGGATAGCGCTCATTGCCGAATAGGGCAATGAGCGAGGAGCGGGGCTGCTGAACGAGGCTGCGCCGCGACATTGGACTCCGCGAACGAGGCCACGGGGTGGCAACTTGAGTCAGCGCGACTCCTGCTTTGCACCCAGCCGCGTGTACCTTGCACGCCAATGGACGAAAAAAATCAAACGGTATAGGAAAGTCGCCGCGATGCCTGCGACACGATATGGACGCAGGCGGATAAACAGCCATGCCGCCGCTAGGCCCCGCCCAATGAGGCCACGCGAAAGACCTAAAATCGCGTTGAGGACAGCTAGATCCACGCGCGCAAGGGCGCCGAGCGCAAGAACGGACCTCGGATCGATCGGTTCGCGGCTGAGCGCCAGGCGCGCGGTAGAAAAGCGCCAACGCCCCCCGAATCGCTTGGCATACCAAGGCGGAAATACAGTGTCGGCCGAGATATGCGCCTGCGCGATCACCCCGATAGCCTTCGCCTTTTCGACATCCAGCGCAACGCTGCGGGATGCACTCTGGGGGAAAATGGACCAGGTCGCGACCAGACGCGGCTCGTAGCAATATCCGCGTGTCAATGCGATCTTACGCGTAAGGAAGCCGTCCGCAAAAGAGCCCAGTTCCTCATGGAGCCCGCCGTTTGTCGCCACAGCGTCGGCTCGGATGATCGATGCGCCGGTAAGTATCCAATTGTCCGAGGACGCCAAAGCCTTGCGCACGGTCGCGGGGGCCAAGTAGCCCGGACGGAAGCGCGGCATCACAAGCGGCCTCACGCTGAGGAAGCGTCCGGTGCGACCATCGAGGAGAACGCTGTCACCTGTGAAGAGGCCTGCATCGGGATGGCGTTCCAGCATTTCAAGCGCCAGCGAATAGAAGCCCGGCAGAACCCAATCATCGGCCGCCGCTAGATGGATGTAGCGTCCCTTGGCTAAGGCGAGCCCCCGCGACTGCGCCGCGACTATGCCTTGATTCGTCGGATTGCGAAATGCGCGAACCAGAGGGGAGGTGATGGCGATCTTGTTGATAATCGCGAGGCTGTCGTCGGTCGACCCATCGTCCACAATGAGAATTTCGCATGGCGGCCGATCCTGCGCGAGGATCGCCGCGACCGCTCGCTCGACGTACTTCCCGTGATTGTAGTTCGGGAGGACGACTGAAATGCCCTCTTCCCGGGCCGCCGCGATATCCATGACCTCTTCACCACTCGGCAGCCCTACATTTGCCGAGGCTGCTTCGCTCCGGTCCGTTCCGTTACGCGACGCAGCGCTCTGCATCAAGCGTTCCGCGAACGACAATTTCCGTCAATGAAGCGTGGTGACGAGGGTCATCCTGAGGACAAGCATCATTCCAAATCGAGCGGCCTAAGAAATCGGGCAAGCGTCAGGGCGAGGTCAAAGTCGTGCTCGGAGGAGCGTGTCGAAGAGTTCCGCATATCCCTTGAAATCGTTCATCGCGTCGGCTTCCGGGTGACCGGCAATTCCATCCGCCCGTGCCCCGCATTCAGCCCCGAGTTCATGGAATACGCCGGGCTTCTGTACGATCATAAGATACTTGGCTCGCAAAAAGATCACCCGGCGTCTTTCAAACGAGCCGGCGGCCGTCCCGCCGCCTGCACACCGCCGCAGCCGGCGGACCATACGCCATATCATAACGAAAAGGGCGGCTCGATCACACGACCGAGCCGCCCTTGGAAGATAAATTTGAGACACTCGCGCCGGCCCCGATCGGAGCCGGGGCGAGTATTGACTACTTGAATGTTGGGCTGTTCGTGCACGTTCCGCCGGAGCCACCAATCACGTTGCTCGGGCCGAAGCAATTGGAGGTGCCGGTGTTGACGAGATTGATCCCGTTCGGGCTGCCGCTGAGGACAGTGCGCACCACCGTGACCACGTTCCCGGCGCCGCTCGCCTGCGCCGCGAAGTTCTGATTGGAATCGACGACGGTATCGACGATAGTGCCGCCGGTGGACGTTCCGTTGATGTTGACGCCGCCGGTGAGCGGGGCCGAATTGAGGGTGCCATTCTGGAAGATGAACGAGTCCTTGACGAACACTTTTGCACCGGACGTGCTGCTCGCCATGTTGATGCCGTTGCCAGTGAAGTGGTGAATCTTCACGTTCCTGACGTAGACCTGGAGTCCCGCCAGCACCTTGATCCCGTCCAGTCCGGTTCCCAGCCCTTCGACGTCGAGCCCCTCGAGCACGACCGTGTCGGTCGGGCCGGCGCTGACCACGATGCCGTTGGTGCCGGACACGAGCACACCGGCCTCGAAGGCCTGCGAGCTGATGGTGATCGACTTGGTGATGGTCACGGCGCCGAAGCCGCCGGGATCGAGCACGTTGATCTCGCCGCCGGGAGCCGTCTTCGAGATCGCGCCCGCAAAAGTCTTGCACGGCGCCGTGCGGCTGCAAGGATTGGCGTCGTCGCCGACGCCGGAAACCCAGGTCCGGGTCGCCTGCGCGTGCGCCGGCGCGATCGGCAGGGCCAATGCGAAGACCAAGCCGAGAAGTCCCAACCAAATTTTGCTGATTTTCACTCTCGCCTCCCTTATCACTAATAAATTCTTCCACCATCAGTACCTATACACAGGATGGGCTCGGGATCGCCAGCTAAAAATCTTTTCCGCGACGATGAACCTCGACGCGCGCCGGCCGGACTAATGAGGTTTTGACGATGCGGTTCGGGCGGTCAACCTACGATTGAATGGCGCGCGGTCCGGACCGGCCCAACGCACAATGTTCCCTTTTGGCTCGATTGAACGCGCGGTCATGCGCCCGGCGTCGCGAGCCGCAGCTGCGCCAGCGCAGCCGCCACCTGTTCCACCACGCCTTGCCAATCGCCGGGCGCCGGCTGGCGAAACAGCCGCGCGGTCGGATACCATGGGTTGTCGCTTCGCGCGCGCAGCCAGCGCCAATCGGCGGCGAACGGCAGCAGCACCCAGATCGGCTTTCCCAAGGCGCCGGCGACATGCGCGATCGAGGTGTCGATCGTGATCACCAGGTCGAGCATCGCGATGATGGCGGCAGTGTCGGCAAGATCGGCGAGGCGCTCGCCCAGGAAACTCGGCACGCCCCTCGATTGCAGCAGCGCCGCCTCGTCATCCGGCAATTCCTTCTGGAGCGCGACGAATTGAATGTCGCGCCGCTCCATGAGCGGCAGCAGGAGCCGCAACGGCAGCGAACGGCGATCGTGCGGCGATCCGCCGCGGGTCCACATCAGCCCGATCCGCGGGCGGCCGAGCGTGTCGAGAACGGTGCGCCATTTGGCGCGCCGGTCAGACGGCACCGTGAGATACGGCATGTCGGCCGGAATGGTCGCGAGCGTCGTCTTGAACGCCAGCGGCAGGCTCGGCAGCGGACAAAACGCATCGAACGGCGGTAGCGGATCGCCCTGACCGCGCACGACCGAGACGCCCGCGAGGCCCGCCATCAATGCCGTCAGCGGACGCTGCACCGCCAGAATGACCGTGCCGCCGAGCGCCGCTACCCGCGGCACGAAGCGCGCGAACTGGATGGTGTCGCCCAGTCCCTGCTCGCCATGCAGCAGGATGGTCCGGCCGGAAATGTCGAATTGACGCAGCCACAGCGGCTGCGCCGGCCGCTTCTTGCCCTTGCTGAAACTCGCGCTGTGCAGGCGCCACACGTATTCCTTCCATCCGGCCGCATAATCGCCCAGCGCGAGCCGCACGAGCGCTTCGTTGACGTGGGCGTCCACGTGATCGGGCTCGATCGCCTGCGCGAGCTCGAAGCAACGGAGCGCCTCCTCGTGGCGGTTGAGATCGCGCAGCGCGAGGCCGAGGTTGTTGTGGGCGTCGGCATAGTCGGGCTTGATGGCAAGCGCCTGCCGGTAGCTCGCGATCGCTTCCTCGTTGCGGCCGAGCTTATGCAGAAGAATGCCCATGTCGTTGTGGGTTCCCGCGACGTTCGGGTCGCGCGCGATCCTGCGCCGCAGCAGGCGCGCCGCTTCATCGTACTCGTCCCGCGCAAGGCAAAGCAGGCTCAGTTGATGCAGCGCGCCGGAATGATCGGGATCGCGCCCGAGTATGATGCGATACATTTGTTCCGCCGCGCGCGTGTTACCTTGACGCTGCAGCGACAGTGCCGCACGAAACGCCGCTGCGTCGCTCGCGGGCACGGCAATTTCGGGCTCGTTCAATTCGGCGCTCCTGAAAATCGCCGGGCGGCGGTAACATGTCTCAGTATAATCAAATGCGACCTGATGCATTTGCGCGCAAAAGTTGAGCGACCTTCTCTTGCGAAAGTTGCATCGGGCGGTAAGGTGGTGCGTCTCAATCTCGACATGAATAGGGTCGAAAAGGGTCGCAAGTTTTTGTTGCGTTGACGGCGGACACGCGTGCTGATTAAGGTTGCCGTCGATGGTCGCGGTAAAGTCACTGAAAATAATTACCCTATTGAGATCGGCGCCAGTCATTTGAAGGCGTGAGGGAGGCGAACAATGCCAAATAATCTGTCGGGTCAAGTTGACCTCGTTGCGGCAATCGAAGGCACCGCGCTGGCGAGCAACACGGACGTCGCCAGCTTCACGGACGGCACGACCAGCGACACGGCGGCCGACTTCACTGCGACCATCGACTGGGGCGATGGCGTCACCACCACCGGCACGGTGGTCGGCTCGAACGGCTCGTTCACGGTCGAGGGCGGCCACACCTATGCCGACGACGATTTCGTCACGCCCGTCGTCACCGTCACCCGCACCACCGACAGCTCGCAGATCGTGCTGTTCGGCGGCGTCAACGTCGCCGATGCCGACAACCTTGCCGGCCAGAGTGCGCCCACACTCGTGGCCAGCCCGGGCCAGGCTCTCACCAACGTCGTGGTGGCGACTTTCAGCGATACTTATACGGGCCACCCGGATGGCAGCGACTTCACCGTCAACATCGACTGGGGCGACGGCACGACCACGGCGGGCACGCTGACCGGCTCGGGTGGCGCGTTCACCGTCACCGGATCGCACACCTATGCGAGCGCCGGCAATTTCACCATCACGACCTTCATGGCCGACGATTCGCCGGATGCCTCCTTCGCCTCTGCGATCACGCAGGCGGACATCGGCTTCGGCGGCACCGAGGTGCTGAGCGCCGCGACCGAGACGGTCGCCGTCGCGGCCGGCACGACGGTCGCCACCTTCGCCGACAATGCCGGGCTGCCATCGAGCGACTACACGGCGACGATCGACTGGGGCGACGGCACGACCACGGCGGGCGTCGTGTCGGGAAGCGGCGGATCGTTCACGGTCGCCTCCGCGGTCGACCATACCTATGCCGACGAAGGCCAGTTCACCGAGGTGGTGACGATCACCCGCACGACCGACAATGCGACCATCGCGCCTTCTGGGACGGTCACCGTCGCAGATACCGACAGCCTGAGCGGGTCCGGCAGGACCATCAAGGGCGACCCCAACGTCGCCCTGACCAACGTGACGGTCGCGACGTTCACGGATTCGAACACCGCAAGTGGGCCGGGCGAGTTCGTCGCCACGATCGACTGGGGCGACGGCACGACAACGACGGGCACCGTCTCGGGCGGGAGCGGCGCGTTCACCGTCGACGGCTCGCACACCTATACGCAGAACGGCCAAGACGCGATTGCCGTCACGGTGAGCGAGAACCCGGGCAATCCCGAAGCCACCGCCTTCGTCAGCGTCGGGAGCACGGCGCTCATCGGCATCGCGCCCGTCTCCGGCGGGTCGATCAACATCAACGAAGGCCAGGCCGTTCCCGCCGGCTCGCTGGTCGCCACCTTCAGCGACAGCAACAACAGCGACACCGCCGCCTCCTTCACCGCCAGCATCGATTGGGGCGACGGCACCACGACCGCCGGGACGGTGACGGGCGGGCTAGGATCGTTCTCCGTGACGGGCGGGCCGCACACCTATACGGGCGCCGCGGGCGACGAGGGCGGGGATACGGTCACGACGACGCTCACCCGCATCTCGGACAACGACAGCGCAACGGCGACCGGGGCCGTGTTCATCGGCGAAAGCGATCACTTCGCGGTTACAGGGACCGCCGTCAGCGGCAGCCAGGGCACCCTGCTCAACAACGTGCAGGTCGCGACGTTCACCGATACCTATACGGGCCATCCGGACGGCAGCGACTTCACGGCCCTGATCGACTGGGGCGACGGAACGGGCCAAACGCTGGGGACGGTCTCGGGCTCCGGCGGCTCGTTCACGGTCGACGGCTCGCACACCTACGCGAACGCCGGGAACGACACCATCACGGTGGACGTGCTGGACAATGGAGGCACCGCCACCGCGTCAGGCACCTCCACGGCGACGATCGCGGCGCGAACGCTCGCGGGCACGATGGTGCTCACGGCGGCCGTCGAAGCCGCCGCGCTCCCGGGCAACACGGTCGTCGCCACCTTCACCGACACCATCACCCGCGACACGGCCGGCGATTTCACGGCGACGATCGACTGGGGCGACGGCAACACCACCACCGGGACCGTGGTCGGCTCGAACGGGTCGTTCACGGTCGAAGGCGGGCATACCTATGGCGACGAGGGCAGCGACCCCGCGGTCGTGACGCTCATCCACACGTCGGACAGCGCGAGCGCGACCGCCAGCGGGTCGGTCGCGGTCGCCGAGGCCGACCTCCTCACCGGGCACGGCGAGACGATCAGGCCGCACGCCAACGTGCCGTTCAGCGGCGAAGTCGCCACCTTCAGCGATACCAACACCGCCAACGTCGCCGGCGATTTCACCGCGACGATCAACTGGGGCGACGGCACCACGACCACGGGCACGGTGACGGGCGGGAGCGGCACGCTCACGGTGGACGGGACGCACACCTATACGCACCCGGGTCACGAGAGCATAACGGTGACGCTGGCGGACGATACGCCCGGCACCGCGACCGCGACGGCTTCGTCCACGGCCAACGTCAACAACGCCAAGAACGACTTCAACGGCGACGGCAAGTCCGACGTCCTGTTCCAGACCACCGTCGGCCCGATCTTCGCTGGCGGTCTGCAGGTCGATTTCATGAACGGCACGAGCGTCGCGGCGCAGGGCGAGGTCCCCGCGCCGGGCCTCCTCTCGCACGTCGTCGGCTCGGGCGACTTCAACGGCGACGGCAAGGCCGACATCGTGTTCCAGAGCATCGACGGCACGCCGCAGATCTGGACCATGAACGGCGCGACCGTCACGTCGGAAACCACGTTGGCCAACCCGGGCGCCACCTGGCGCGCGGTCGGCACCGGCGATTTCACCGGCACCGGCCAATCTGACATCGTGTTCCAGAACATCGACGGCACGCCGATGATCGACATGATGAACGGCACGTCGATCGCCTCGTCCGTGAAGCTCGCCGATCCGGGCGCCCAGTGGAAGCTGGTCGCCGCCAGCGATTTCAACGGCGACGGCAAGTCCGACCTGCTGTTCGAGAAGGGCAACGGCGCGCTGACCGTCTGGGAGATGAACGGCACGTCGGTGACGGCGACCGCGACGATCGCCAGCCCGGGCGCGCAGTGGAAGCTGATCGGCACCGGCGATTTCAACGGCGACGGCAATTCCGACCTGCTGTTCCAGAAGGGTAACGGCACGCCGATGATCGAGATGCTGAACGGCACGTCGGTCGTCTCGACGACGGTGCTCGCCAACCCGGGCGCAACCTGGCAGGCGATCGGCACCGGCGACTACAACGGCGACGGCAAGTCGGACATCCTGTTCCAGAAGAACGACGGCACGCCGATGGTCTGGATCATGAACGGCACGTCGGTCACCGCGAGCGCCACGCTCCCCAACCCGGGCATCCTGGCGCACGCCAATACGGGCTGACGGGCGGCATCTTGGCGAAGGGCGGGGCTCGGCGCACAACGGGGCGCAACCCGCCCGCGGCCTGGATCACCGATCGGCGCTGGATCATGCGCGGCGCGCATGGCGAGCCCGCCGCTCAAACCTGTGTGACCGCAGGATGACGGATTGCAATTCGCCGACAGCGGGACGAAAATGAGGCAGGCTCATGTCGCGTATTGGAGCCATTGTCCGGACGGGCATCGCCCGACCGGTGACTTAAAAAGGCCCCGTGACCGGGGCCTTTTCCTTTTGTCGCGCTCGCTTTTCACGAAAGCGGGCGCCGCGCTGGCGACCGGCTCACCAGTCACCGTAATAGTCGCCGCCGTAGCCGTAGGCATACGGGCCGCAATAATACGGGTTGCTGCCCCAGCCGTAGTAATCGCCGTAGTAGCAGTTGTTGTAGCTGTAGTCATAGTCATCGTCGTACGGATAGCCCCAGCCGAAGAAGCCGCCGAACCGACGGAAGTGGCCGCGGTCATGATCGCGGTCATGGTCGCGATCGCGCCAGTTCCGCGCGTAGTGGCCACGATACGCGAAGTCGTTGCCGCGATCCGCGAAGTTGCCATGGTTCACGAAATTGCCGCGGTTCGCGAAATCGCCATGGTTCGCGAAATTGCCGCGGTTCACGAAATTGCCCCGGTTGGCACTGCTGAACCGGTTGCCGCTGAACGTGTTGGCGTGCACGCTCGGCGCCATGCCGGTCGTCTGGCCGTGGAAGCTCGGCGCCGCGTTCATTCCGCCGTGCACTGCGCCGCCGCCGCTGAAGCTCGGCGCGCCGCCGCCGCGGCCGCCCCCGCCGTGCCCGTGCTGCGCCCACGCCATATCACCGGCCGACGCGCCGACGAACGCAAGTGCGGCGACACCGACCAACAAGGTCCTCACTCTCATCACATCTCTCCTGATGCTTGCCGGCACGCTGCCGCCGCGCACGGCACGCAACGCGTCTCGGCCCGAATTGGGCGATCGTGTCCTGCGCGGAAACAAAGTCCCGCGCGCCGTCACCCGTCCAGTGATGCTAATGCTGGGGCGGCGCAGCCGTTCCGCAAGCGATGTGACGCGCGGCTTTCTGTCGGAAAGACGGCTTACGCGCGCCGCTCGCGGCGCAACACCTCGAGCCGCAGCGGCAGCATGGCACCGAGCCAGGCGGCATGGTCGCAGTGGTCGGCGACGTCGTCGCCGGTCTCGGGATGGACGAGAACGCTGAGCCCGTCGCGGTTGAGCATCAGCCAGGGCAGGAAGGCGGCCAGCATCTCGCGCGGGAACGCGATCTGGAACATCGCGGCGGTGTGCGGGCCGACGAGCTCGTCGTGCCAGCGGCCGAGCCTCGCCTGCGGAAAGGCCTCGCCGACCCGCGCGCGCAGGCGCTCGGCGCGGTCGCGGGTCGCCACCGGATCGTAGTAGACATGGGCATGGTAGTCCCGGATGATGGCCGGGTCGGCGGATGGCGCAGTCATGACGTGATCCTGACGCACAACGAATAGCGAATGGCGAATAGCGAATGGCGAATAGAGAGTAGCGAATAGCGCATCGACAGGGAAACCCATTCGCTACTCGCCATTCGCTATTCGCCTCCCCATTTTCCTCCAACGGAGACGATCATGCCCAAATATCTCCTCGTGAGCTTCAAGACCTGCCCGTGGGTGCAGCGCTCGGCGATCGTGCTGCGCGAGAAGAAGGTCGCGTTCGAATTCCGCCACATCGAGCCGGACAACCGGCCCGACTGGTTCCTCGCCATCTCGCCGCACAAGAAGGTGCCGGTGCTGCGCGTCGACGATGCCGTGTCGCTGTTCGAGTCGAACGCGATCAACGAGTATCTCGACGAGACGATCGCGCCGCGGCTGCACCCCGAGGATCCGGTGGCGCGCGCCGTCAACCGCGCCTGGACCGATTACATCCCGACCTTTTCGGAGGGCGTCACCGGCTGCGCCTATGCGGACAGCGCCGCCGACTACGACAAGGCGGTGGCGAAGATTCCCGTCGCCTTCGAGCGGCTCGAGAAGGCGCTGGAGAAGCAGGGCGCCGGGCCGTTCTTCAACGGCGCGAAATACTCGCTGGTCGACGCCGGCTATGCGCCGTTCCTGCAACGCTACTTCTTCCTCGACCGCATCCGCCCGCTCGGCCAGATCGAGAAATATCCGCGCCTCGAGGCCTGGGCGGGGGCGCTGATCGCGCGGCCGTCGACCCACTCGTTTCCGCCGGCCGAGTTCGAGGCGATGTATCGCGCCAACGTGAAGCGACGCAACAAGTGGATCTCGCAGTTCGTCGCCGACGCGGCGGTCGCGGCGGAGTAGGCGGCGCGAGGAGAGCGGCGGCGCTCAGCCGAAGTCGCGCCGCCGGCTCTCCGCGGTGAGGCGTTAGAGCTCGGCGAAATACGCATCGTCGACGTGCGGCCCGGGTTCCGGCGCGGGGTCCTTCAGCACGCCGTCACGGCATCGCGTCCAGCGGCGATCACGTCACGAGGCGAGTAGCTGTCCCATATCGCCTCGAGTGTCGAGGCGACATTTCTCGAACTTCTCCGCTGCCGCAGGGGCACGGGTCGTTACGGCCGACATCCTCGAAGGGATTGACCACGCCGACCGGAAAACGCCCCAGCAATCGAATTCGCAAAGGCTTTCGGTCGGATCCATGGCGCCACCTCGTGCAGGTAGCCGGCGCGTCGCGATCGCCGCAGACGTTAACGCAATCAAGCCGGCGCTTGACCCGCTTTGACGCCTTTTTCACCGATTTATGCTTGAGTCGGCCGGGCGTCCGTCGACGCATGGATCGTCGCAGGCCCAATGGGAACCATTGTCGTCATCGGTGCGGGCCTCGCCGGCAGCCTGCTCGCGAGCCGGCTCGCCGGGCGCCATCGCGTGATCGTGATCGAGCAGGCGCCGCACAGCGCACCGCTGCGCATCATCGAGCGCGGCCGCCGCCCGGGCCTCGAGCCGCATGTCGGCATGGGGTTCGGCGGCACCACCCATCTCTGGCACAACGGCCTGATCGAGCTGGAAGACGGCGACTATGCGGGCTGGCCGCTCGCCGCCAGCGAACTCGCGCCACACATCGCCGACGCGCACGCTGCGCTGTCCGGCGCAAGCCTCACACAGGTGCGCGAGATCGCGGCCGAGTTGCGCGCCGGCCTCGCGGCCGCCGGCGTGCCGCAAAGGCTCCTCGGCAGCCCGATGCTCTATCCGGCGCGGCGGCGCAACGTCTGGCGCGCCGAGAACCCGCGCGGCGTCGAGACCATCATCGGCCGCGTCGAGCGGCTCGCGCTCGACGGTGGCGGTCGGGTGCGCGCCGCGGTTCTGTTCGGCAATGCCGAGCCGATCTTGGGCGACCTCTTCATCCTCGCGGCCGGCGGGCTCGGCAGCCCGGCGATCCTGCAAGCGAGCGCACCGGGCGTGTTCAAGAATGCGGGCCGCTTCTACTTCGATCATCCGGTCGGCTTCGTCGGCGAGGTGACGCTGCGCGCCGATCTCAATCGCTTGTGGAACCGGTTCGACCGGAATCTGCAGGGCAGCGTGCGGCTGCCGCTCGTCGTCACCATGCGCGGGCAGAAATTCGCGTTCTATCTGCGGCCGGCGGGGCCGACCGCGCTCAAGGCGAAGAGCGTGCTCTCCGACCTGCGCAACAATCCATACGACGTGCGACACTACCTGCGCCTGCTGATGCGCTCCAACGACATCGTCGAGGCACTGTCGCTGCGCGCCGGCATCAACATTCCGACGCGGCGCTTCGTGCTCTACATGTCGGCCGAGCAGCTGCCGCAGGAGGAGCGCGCGATCGCGGGCACACCGGGCGGGGCGACGCGCGACTGGCGGCTCGGCGATGACTTCCTGCGCACCGCCGGTGACGCGATCGCTGGCTTGCTCGACGCGCTCGCGCCGATCACGTCGCGCGCCAAGGTGTTCGACCACTGGGCGGAAAGTCTCGAGACCGCCGCGCATCACTGCGGCACCTGCCGCATGGCGGCGACGGCGGAGACGGGCGTCGTGGACAAGGACGGCCGCGCCTTCGGCATTCGGAATCTGTTCGTATGCGACGGCTCGGCCATCCCGGCCGCCGGTTACGCCAACACGGGACTGACCATCGGCGCGCTCGCGCTGCGGCTCGCGGAGAGCATCCATGCCTGACATCGTGATCAGCGGCGCCGGCGGCTTCATCGGCCGACATCTCACGGCCGCGTTCGCCGCCGCCGGGCTATCCACGTCGAGCTATCGCGAGTTTCGCGACGGCAGCGCGACCGCCGAGACATTCGTCCATTGCGCCAACATCCATGCTGACCCGGGTGAGAACGCGGCATTCACCGCGGACGTGGTGGCGACGGTCGGGCCCCGCGTGAAACGTTTCGTGCAGCTGCAGAGCTTCGCCACGCTGCACGGCCGCGGTGGGCTCGACGCCGCGCGGTTCAATTTCGGCAAGGCGCCGGTCGTGATGGCGCCCTATGGGCTGGGCAAGCTCATGCAGGAGCAGGCGATCTGCGCCGAGGCGGCGCGCCATCGCGGGCTCGCGGTGCGCCTGCTCTATCTGCCGGTGGTGCTGGGCGACGGCGGCTCGTGGTCGCGCGTGCTCGACCAGGCGAAGCGCAACGGCGTGATGCTGCCGCCGCGGATGAGCGGTCGGGCGCGCGCAAACTACATCGAGGTCGGCGACGTCGCGCGGCACTTGCTCGATACGCGCGCAGACACAACTCCGGGCGTGACGCGCGCGATCCTCAACCGGCCGGACAGCGCGAACCTCGTGTGGGAGGCGTTCTTCGCCGGCGCGAAGGTCGGGCATGAGGGCTCGCCGAAGTCGCTGGTGACGCTCGCCGTGACCGGCGCCGCGCTCTGCGCCTATCGGCTCAAGAGCACGCTGATGCCGGCGAAGGTTCCTCCGGGCACGATCGACCAGCGGCCGGCTCACGCCCCCTCGCCTGCGCCCGTCGCGCCGGGCGAGCACCCGGTGCGGTTCACCGGGCTGATCCAGCACATCGTGCGCACCCAGCCCTATCTGCCGGCGTAAGAATTGATTCACCTTAACGCGGCCACGCCCACCAAGCCTTAACGCGCACACTCTATCTATACGCCGAGGCGAGGAGGCATTTGCGTGGCGGTCACCGACAGCGACTCGAGCGGGGATTCGCGTGCGCTTGCGCGGCTGTCCTTGCGCGGCCTCGCGGCACGGCTCAACGCCTGGCGTCGCGACGGCAGCGACCGCGCGATCGCGCAGCGCAATGCCGGCTCGGCCTTCCTGATCCGCAGCGCCAGCGCCGGCATCATCTATCTGACGCAAGTGCTGCTCGCGCGCTGGATGGGCCGCTTCGAGTTCGGCGTCTACGTCTATGCCTGGGCCTGGGTCGGCTTCCTCGGCATGTGGGCGGCGGGCGGCATCGCGCCCGGAGCGCAGCGCTTCATCCCGGAATATCGCACGCGCGGCGACGACGCCGGCCTGCGCGGCTTCCTGCGCGGCAGCCGCTGGGTGAGCTTCGCCTACGGCGCGATCGTCGCCGTGCTCCTCGCCGCGACCGTGCTCGCCTTCGGCGACCGGATCGCGCCCTACTACTGGCTGCCGCTGCTGATCGGCGCCGCCGTGATCCCGATCTTCCCGGTGTCCTCGGTGCAGGACACGATCGCGCGCTGCTTCAACTGGATCGAGCTCGGCCTGATCCCGAACTACGTGATCCATCCGCTGATCATCTGCACGGCGGTGGCGGCGATGCATTTCCTCGGGGGCGGCGTCACCGCGGTGCACGGCCTCGTCGCAGCCTCGGCCGGCATGTGGACCATGACGCTGATCCAGACCGCGCTGCTGCGGCGCCGGCTCAAGCGCGCCGTGCCGCCGGGCGAGCGCCGCTACGAGCTGCGCTACTGGATGGTCACCTCGCTGCCGATCGCTTTCGTCGACGGCTTCTTCCTGCTGCTCACCTATGTCGACACCCTCATCCTGCAGATCTTCGTCGGGCCGGCCGACATTGCGGTTTACTATGCGGCGACGAAGACGCTGGCGATCCTCAACTTCATCTATTTCGCGGTGTCGGCCGCTTCCGCGCATCGCTTCGCGCAGTACTACGTCGCCGGCGAGCACGACAAGCTCGCCGCGTTTCTCAAGGACGCAGTGCGCTGGACCTTCTGGCCCTCGCTCGCGCTGGGCTCGACCCTGCTCGCGCTCGGCAAGCCGATCCTCGCCCTGTTCGGGCCCGGCTTCACCGAGGGCTATCCGCTGATGTTCGTGCTCGCGATCGGCCTGATGGCGCGTGCCTCGGTCGGCCCGGCCGAGCGGCTGCTCAGCATGCAGGACCAGCAGACGTGGAGCGCGATGATCTATGCGTGCGCGTTCGCGACCAACCTGATTCTATGCCTGACGCTGATCCCGCGGTTCGGGCTCACCGGCGCCGCCGCGTCGACGGCGAGCGCCATCGTGGTCGAGTCGGTGCTCCTATACGTGGTGACGAAGCGGCGCCTCGGCCTCCATATTTTCGTATTCGGGCGGTAATGTAGCCCGCATGGAGCGCAGCGGAATGCGGGGAAGCCGTCCCCGGATTACGGCACTGCGCGCCTCCATCCGGGCTACAAGTCGCAACCAAATCGACATCGCCCCGTTGGCACGCGACGAGCATGCGATCAATCAGGCATTCGTTGCTGGCACTACCATTCCTGCTCGCCGCGGCGGCGGCGCAGGAGCAGCCGACGATTCTCGGCGACCGGCCCAACCCGCCCGCGAACGCGCTCACGACCGACTCGCTCTGCCTCATGTTCGAGTCGGCGGCCTCCGCCAACGGGCTGCCACTCGACTTCTTCGTGCGCCTGATCTGGCGCGAGAGCCGGTTCAAGCCGAATGCGATCGGGCCGGTGACGCGCAGCGGCGAGCGGGCGAGCGGCATCGCCCAGTTCATGCCGGGCACCGCGGCCGAGCGCGGGCTGGTCGATCCGCGCGATCCGATCGCGGCCTTGCCGAAATCGGCCGAGATGCTGCGCGACCTGCGCACCGAATTCGGCAATCTCGGGCTCGCGGCCGCCGCCTATGACGCGGGCCCACAGCGCGTGCGCGACTGGCTCGCCGGCACGCGCGGCCTGCCGGGGGAGACGCGCGCCTATGTGGCGGCGATCACCGGACGTGCGATCGACGACTGGAGGGGCGTGAAGGATGTGGGGCAGCCGCCGTCGGCGGCGCGCGGGTGCCTCGCGCTGGTGACGCAGCTGCGCCGCTCGCCGAGCACGTTCATCGCCGCGCTGGAAGAACGTGTCACCGCCGGCGCGAGCAAGCCGTGGGGCGCCGAGCTCGCCGCCGGCTTCTCGCGTGAGCACGTGCTCGAGATGTACGCGTCGCTCGAGACACGCGACCGCGCCGCGCTCGCGGGCGCCGACGCGATCATCTTGCACGGGCAATTCCGCAGCCGCGGCACACGCGCCTTCTACCAGGTGCGCATCGGGGCGGAGACGCGCACCGCGGCCGAGGCGATCTGCCGCCGGCTCGAGCACGTCGGCGCCGCGTGCCTGGTGCTGCGCAATGTGCACGGAAGCGCCGAGACGATCGGCGCGAAGTAGCGCAAACCTATCGCGGCTGCATTCTCTTGCAACTGGCCACGGCGCCAAGGGGTGCGATGTGCCTGAGCATTTGCCCCTCCCCTGTCAGGTTCGCGGATTCAGTCGCCTTGCCACTGCCAATTTCACAGGATCACCGCCGAGATCGCCTCAATGCAGGCTCGGCGCCTTGAAGAAACGGTTGCGGTCGGATGAAACGACCTTCTGATCGAAGGTCTTGCCGTCGCGATAGATGGTGAGCGGAATCTCGGCGCCGGCGGGCCCGCGCGCCCAGATGCGGCGGTAGAGCGCGGCGAGGTCCGTCACCTCGGCGCCGGCGACCGAGAGCACCACGTCGCCGGTGTTGAGGCCGGCCTTCTGCGCCGGCCCGGCCTTGGCGAGGCCGACGACGACGATGCGGCCCTCGATCTCGGTCGCATAAAGGCCGAGCCAGGGACGCGGCGGGCGGTTGGCGCGGCCGGACTTGAGCATGTCGTCGAGGATCGGCTTCAAGAGGTCGATCGGCACGATCATGTTGAGGTCGCCGCCCGGCTTGCCGCGCTCCGGCGCCTGCTGCATCTGCAGCGAGCCGATGCCGAGCAGCTCGCCGGACGAGCCGATCATCGCGGTGCCGCCCCAGTTGGGATGGGCGGGCGTGGTGAAGATCGCCTCGTCGAGCACGTATTCCCAGTAGCCGGCGAACTCCTGCTTGGCGACGATGCGCGCCGCGACCGAACGCGCGCGCCCGCCGGCGCCGCCGATCACGACCGGATCGCCGACCCGGGTGTCGTTCGAGCGCCCGAGCACGAGCGACGGCAGCTCGAGGCGGGCGAGCGCCTGCACGAGACCGAAGCCGGTCTCCTGATCGTAGGCGAGCACGTGGCCCTGCACCGGCGGGCCTTCCGACGGGGTGAGCCACACCTCCTCGGCTTCGGTGACCAGATAGCCGATGGTGAGCACCACGCCGCGATCGCGGATCAGCACCCCGTGGCCCATGCGCTCGGTCCCGAGCGTCTCGGCCGTGAAGGCGTCATCCGGGATCTTGGTGTGGACCGAGACCACCGCGGAGAGCGCGCGGTCGAGATCGTAGCCGTAATCCGCCTGCTTGGGTCGGACCGAGGGCGGCACCTGCCAGTCGCTTACCGATGCCATGCGGCAACTCCTCTCGAGATTCCTCAGATTCCTCTCGGGATTCTCATCCTTCAGGATCACTCTTCGGTTCACTTGGCCGTGTGAACGAGTCGACGCGGATGCGTGTCGGCGGAGCGCTGCGTATCGAACACCCAACGCGCGATCTCGCCATACGACGCAAACCATACGTCCGGATACTGTGCCATGTATTTAAGTATTTTTTCCATGATTGCCGAGACCAGGGGACGCCCGCCGAAATGGCAGTGCATGGAAAGCGCGAGCAGCGCCGGGGGCTCGCGCCAGTAGAGGTAATCGAACGTCTCCTTGTAGACGTCCCACAGGTCCATCGGGCTCGCGCGCAGCACCCGGTTGTCGGTGAAATCGCTCGCCGGGATGTGCACGATCGAGCCGCCGCTGGTCTCGACCACATTCGGCAGGTCGCTGTCGCGCCCGTCGCCATGCCACAGGAGCTTCTCCTCGATCAGAATGCGGCGCGTATGCTCCGTATAGGCGAGCACCGGGCTCAGCCATCCGACCGGGCGCTGCCCGGAGACATTCTCCAGCACGTCGAGGCACTTGCGGATGGTGGCGCGCTCCTCGTCGGGCGTCATGTAGGCGAGCAGCTGGTCCTGCACGTAACCATGTCCGGCGACATCGTGTCCGGACTTGACGATCTGCGCGACCGCCTCGGGATAGAGCTCGGCGCAGCGGGCATTGACGCAGAAGGTGCCGCGCATGCCGTTGCGACGCATCAGCTCGATGATGCGCCAGACGCCGACCTTGCCGCCGTAGCTGCCCCAGGCGATCCCGCCATGGTCGATGGTGCCGGGCTTGAGCGGCGTCGCCTGCACGCCGTAGGGCGGCGCCTTGCCCTCGGACCACGTCTCCAGCATCGCGGTCATGGTCACCGCGATACGCTTGCCGTCCGGCCAGGCGAAAGGACGCTTGCTCATGACGGCTTCCCCTCAACTTTTCATACTGGCGTCGAGGAAATCCTTGGTCCATGCCGCATAGGCGGCGAGCCGCGTCGACTGCTTCAGCAGGTCGGACGGCGGCGAGATGTTCGGCAATTCCCATGACGGCTTGCCGTCGCGCAGCGCCTTCAGCGTCGCATGGACCGCATTGACCGCGGCGTTGAACGGCGCGTGTCCCTGCAGGCAGATGCGCACGTTGCGCGCCGACAGGTAGTCGCGGTCGTAGAGCTCCTTGGCGGCACTGCCGAGAAAGAGCGGCTTCTTCACCGCGGCGGCGACCTCGTCGAGCTCGGCGCGGCTCTTCACGCCGGCCATGAACAGCATGTCGACACCCGCCTCCTCGTAGGCCTTGAGGCGCGCAATCGTGTCGGCGACGCCCGTGATGGTGAGCGCGGCGGTGCGCCCGATGACGATCAGGCGCGGATCCTGGCGGCCGGCGAGCGCCGCCTTCATCTTGCCGACCCCTTCGGCGATCGAAATGAGCTTCGTGTCGGTCGCGCCATAGGGCGTCGGCAGCAACGTGTCCTCGATGGTGAGGCCGGCGACGCCCGCGGTCTCCAGCTCCTCGACGGTGCGCTTGACGTTGAGCGCATTGCCGTAGCCGTGGTCGGCATCGACCAGCAGCGGCAGCTTGCCCGCCCGGTTGATGCGATAGGCCTGCTCGGCGAACTCGGTGAGGGTGAGCACGACGATGTCGGGAGCACCGAGCACTGCGAGCGAGGCGACCGAGCCCGCGAACATGCCGGCCTCGAAGCCCAGATCTTCGGCGATCCGCGCCGAGATCGGGTCGTGCACCGAGCCCGGGTGAATGCAGCGGCCCGCCGCCACCGTGGCGCGCAGACGCTCGCGCCGATCAGTCCAATCCATGCCAGTCCCCTGTAGACGCCGCCACCCCGGCGGAAGGAGGCGATTCTACACGGCCGCCGCGATGCCGTCCGCCCCACTCCGCCACTTTCGGTTCGGCGTCGGTTCCTAGCGGCGACTGCGGTGCCTTCCCCGATCAAGTCGGGCAGGCTTCCGCTCGGCGTGCGCCGCTGCACGATTGGCTCATCCGCGTCCGAGGACTGGCGAAACGGAGCAAACGCCTTCATCCTGCCCCAAGTTTCGCCCATAGAGGGCCCGGGGATAGTGGGATTTCACATGAACGCTGTACGTGCCGCCACCTGGGTCGCGCTGGCGACCGGCTTTGCCGTTCTGCTGCTGGGCGAAGCCTCCGCACAATATTACCCGTCGGGCCCGGCTTATCCGAACGGCCCGGCTTACCGCCCTGCCCCGCCGCCGGCGGACGATTACGACCAGCAGCCCGGCATGTACGCGCCGGCCCCGCCGCCAAACTACGCGCCGCCCCCGCAGTCTGCTTATCCGGGCGGGCCCTATCAGCAACAGCAGCAGCCCTATACGGCGCGGCAGCAGGCCATGCCGCCGGCCCCGGCGGCCGGCACCAACTTCCCGCCGCCGGCGGATTATCCCTGGGTGCACGACCGCAATGCGTATCCGGGCGGTCCGGTCGCCAATGCGCCAGGACCTGCTCCCGGCCCCTATGACAACCGGTCGTCCAATCCGGACGTGCCGCGCCCACCCGGCGTGGTCGATACCGGCCTGAACGCACCAGTCGCGGCGCCGGGCCAGCAGGGCAGCACGGTCGCAGCGCTGCCGCCGGACATCCGTCCCGAGCAACCGGACGAGCATCAGGAGCTCGCGCCGCAGTTCAAGCGCCAGATCGTCTCCTACCCGACCAACGAGCCGGCCGGCACCATCATCGTCGATACGCCGAACACCTACCTCTACCTCGTGCTCGGCAATGGCCAGGCGATGCGCTACGGCATCGGCGTCGGCCGCGAGGGCTTCACTTGGACAGGCACCGAGAAAATCAGCCGGATGAAGGAGTGGCCGGACTGGTTCCCGCCCAAGGAGATGATCGAGCGCCAGCCCTATCTGCCGCGCTTCATGGCTGGAGGCCCGTCGAACCCGCTCGGCGCGCGCGCAATGTATCTCGGCCATACGCTCTACCGCATCCATGGCACCAATCAGCCCTCGACCATCGGCACCTTCGTGTCATCCGGCTGCATCCGCCTGGTGAACGAGGATGTCGAGGACCTCTTCAGTCGCGTCCACGTCGGCACCCGTGTGATCGTGCTGCCGGGAGCGAACCAGCCACCCGCCACCGCGCAGGCCGGGCCGCCCCCCGCCGTGCACTGAAAGCCGGGGGCATTCGCTCCCTCCGGTTGACGCCGCCGGTCCTTGCCGCCACGATGGCGAGGGCATGAGGCGAATATCATGAAAACCATGGTCGCATTGGCGTGTGCGGGCTGGCTCACGGTGCCGAATGCCGACCCGCCGAGCACCCTGCCGCTCGCCTTCGGCATGACGCCGCAGGACGCCGCGACGGCGCTGGGGACGCCCCTGATCCATGAACGCGGCCGGCGCGGCGACGAGATATTCTACGCCGAACGGCCCGCGCTGACGCCCGGCTTCTTCCGCGTCGACCGCCGGGTCTGGCTGCAGTTCCGCCGCGGCTGCCTCACGGGGTGGAAGAGCGACTGGGAGCTCGCGCCGCATTCGCTGCAGTGGCCGTTCTGACGCCGGCCGTTTCGCCGCGTATGGTTCGAGTTGAAGGTCGCGTGGTTAATCGGCGCGCCAGCGCGCATTAACGCAAACGCGCAACAATCATTGCGCCGGTCACGCGCTCGACACCGGAGACCCCTAGCTAAGGCGGGGGAAAAGGGAGAGCGGGTGCGATCGCGAAGGACGCATCGATGTTCGGCAGATTCCCCGGTTGCGGCCGCCAATCGCACGCGCGATGGCTTCGTCCGCTGTGGGCCGCCGCGCTGCTCGTGAGCCTCGCGGGCGCGGCGCGCGCCGATACGCGCCTCGACGCGCACTACACCATCAAGGTCGCCCACATCGCGATCGGCAAGGCCGAGGTGCTCGTCACCATCGGCGACACCGCCTTCTCGAGCGCTGCGAGCGGGCAGGCGAGCGGCATGATGCGCTTCGTGGTGCGCGGCGAAGGCGCGATGCGCACGAGCGGCGTGGTCGTCGAGGGCAGGCTGGTGCCGGCGAGCTTCGCGCTCGGCACCACCCGCGACAAGGACCGCGACACGATCAAGATGACGCTCGACGGCGGCAACGTGAAGGACCTCACCGCCGAGACCAACGTGCCCGAGGAGGACCGCGTGCCGATCACCGAGGCGGACCGCAAGGGCATCGTCGATCCGTTGACCGCCATGCTGATCCGCATGGACGGCACGGGCGACATGGTCGCGGCCGATGCCTGCAGGCGCACGCTGCCGATCTTCGACGGACGGCGGCGCTTCGACCTCGCGCTCAGCTTCAAGCGCATCGAGCAGGTCAAGGCCGACAAGGGCTATGCGGGTCCAGCGGTCGTGTGCGCTGTGGCGCTGAACGCAATCGCCGGCCATCGCCCGAGCAGCGCGCTGTTCAAGTATCTCGCCGGCGGCCGCGATATCGAATTGACGTTCGCGCCGATCGCGGGCACGCGCCTGCTCGCGCCATACGGCCTCGCGATCAACAGCATGCTCGGCAACCTCGTGGTCGAGGCGACCGAGTTCACGGTGGCGAGCCCGCAGACCGCCGCGACGGCGCCGACGACGAACGCGGGCAAGTAGCCCCGCGACCAGATTGGCGGCGTGCGCCCCGCTCGCTAAATATGCGGCATGCTGCCGCTGTCCGTCCTCGATCTCTCGCCCATCACCACCGGCCATTCGGGCGCGCAAGCGCTGCGCAACAGCCTCGACCTCGCGCAGCTCGCCGATCGGCTCGGCTACACCCGCTACTGGGTCGCCGAGCATCACAACCTGCCCTCGGTCGCGAGCTCGGCGCCCGACATCATGATCGGGCAGATCGCGGCGATCACGCAGCGCATGCGGGTCGGCTCGGGCGGCGTGATGCTGCCGAACCATGCGCCGCTCAACGTGGCGGAACGCTTCAAAGTGCTGGAGGCGCTGTTTCCCGGCCGCATCGACCTCGGCATCGGCCGTGCGCCCGGTACCGATCCGATCACGTCGGTGGCGCTGCGGCGGCGCCAGGACGTCCGCGACGACGATGATTTTCTCGAGCGCTTCCAGGAGCTGATGCTGATCGAGTCGCGCGGCTTTCCCGAGGGACATCCGTTCGGCAAGGTGCGGGCCATGCCGGCGGACGTGCCGCTGCCGCCGATCCATCTGCTCGGCTCGAGCGGCTACAGCGCCGAGCTCGCCGCGATGATCGGCGCCGGCTTCGCCTTCGCGCATCATTTCGCGAGTCATGACGCCGTCTCGGCGATGACGAGCTATCGGGCGCATTTCAAGCCCTCGCCGGCGCTCGCGCGCCCGCACGCCATCCTGGGCGTCGCGGCGGTCGCGGCCGACACCGATGCCGAGGCGGAGCGGCTCGCGGCGACGATCGACCTCAACTACGTGCGCCGCTCGAAGGGCGAGTACCTGCCGCTCGCCAGCCCCGAGGAGGCGGCCGCCTACGACTATGCGCCGATCGATCGCGCCCGCATCGCCCAGAACCGCGCGCGCGTATTCGCGGGCGCCCCCGATACGGTGCTCGCTCGCCTCAAGCCGCTGATCGAAGCGACGCAGGCGGACGAGGTGATGGTCACCACCATGATCTACGATCACGCCGCCCGCCGGCATTCCTATGAGCTGCTGGCGCAGGCGTTCGGGCTCGAGGCCGGCCGAGGCCCGCGATGAACGCGAGCGGCAACCTGTTCGCGAACATTCCGGCGCAGCTGGCGCGGGAGGAGAGCAGGACACTGATATCGTCGCCGGCGGTGCGCATCGAGCGCATCGTCTCGCGCGGCCAGGCGAGCCCGCCGGGCTTCTGGTACGACCAGGCGCAGGACGAATGGGTTGTCGTGCTCGCGGGCTGCGCCGAGCTCGCTTTCGCGGACGACGGCGCGACGATGCGGATGACCGCCGGCGACTACGTCCACATTCCGGCGCATCGCCGCCATCGCGTCGCCTGGACCGATCCAGTGCAGACGACGGTCTGGCTCGCCGTTCGCTACACTTGAGTCGACTTCACACGAGCAAAGAGCCCCGCAAAGAGCCCCGACAACCGGCCGAGGCCCTCGCACTTCTCTGTGCGCGCTCCCGCTCATTGCGCGGGCTGCGGCTGCAGGTAGCCCTGCTGCATCGGCGCGGTCTGCAGCGAGGCGGGCGCCTGCGGAGCGGCGTCGGCCGCCGGCGGGTTCATCGCCATCTCGTTGGTGCAGACGTCCTTGAACACCACGGCGCCGTCCCGCGTGTACTGCTTGGTCAGGCAGTTGCAGTTGTTGGTGACCGCCGGCGTGCTCGCATAGCTCGGCGCGCTCGCGTAGGTGACGCCGCCGGCGATGACCGGAACGCCCCAGACCCAGTGATGGTGATGATGGTGCCACCACCACCAGGACCAATGCTTGTAGGGCGGGTACAGCTTGAGAAAGGCCGCGCGGCGGATCGCGAAGTTCTGGTGGAACGCGATGCGCGGGGTCCCGACGCGGGCGAAGCTGGCGCGGGCGTAGCCGCGGCCGCCGAAGTGGGCGAAGGCGGAAGCGTCCGTCGTCGACACGGCGAGCGCACCGAGGGAAGCAGCCGCGAGCGCGGCGAGGATGGACTTGCGGAACATGAAGGTCTCCAAGGGATCGGGGATCAGGGCATCGGGCAGTTTCTTCTGTCCATCCTTGGTCGAACGCCCGCGGCGGCCGGTTCACCTTGGAACATAAAGACTTTTCTGAATGGGCGTTCACGGCGTGCGAGCGGCCGTGATATAAACCCGCCCGCGCGGCGTCCGCAGCGCGGCGATATCGCCATCGATTTTTCAACAGCCGAATGGAGCTCTACCTTGGGCACGCACATCACACTCACGGCGTCGGACGGATTCAAGCTCGGCGGATATCGCGCGGAGCCGCAAGGCAAGGCGAAGGGCGGCCTGGTGGTGATCCAAGAAATCTTCGGCGTGAACCATCATATTCGTGCCATGTGCGATCGCTTCGCCGCGATCGGCTACGTGTCGACCGCACCGGCGGTGTTCGATCGCGTCAAGCCGAATTTCGAATCCGGCTACTCGCCTGACGAGATCGCCAAGGCGCGCGAGATCATTCCGAAGATCGATTGGGCCGCGATGCTGCGCGACGTCGCCGCCGCGGTCGACAACGTCAAGGCGGCCGGCAAGGTCGGCATCGTCGGCTACTGCATGGGCGGCACGGTCGCGTTCCTTTCCGCCGGCAAGCTCGACGGGCTGTCGGCCTCGGTCGGCTATTACGGCGGCCAGATCGCCAAGAACGTCGACCTCAAGCCGAAGATCCCGACGCAGCTCCACTTCGGCGACCAGGACCAGTCGATCCCGATGTCCGATGTCGAGGCGATCAAGCAGAAGCGTTCGGATTGCGACATCTACGTCTACCAGGGCGCCGGCCACGGCTTCGCCTGCGACGAGCGCGGCAGCTACAATGAGGCCGCCTGCAAGCAGGCGTGGGACCGCACGACCGCGTGGTTTGGGAAGTACGTGGGATAGGCAACGTCAGGCGCGAGTAGCGAATAGGGAATAGCGAATGGAGAAGTAGCGGGTGCGATCAGCCATTCGCCATTCGCTATTCGCCCCCTTCAGAACCACCGCTCCGCCACGTTGATCGTGTCGCCGGGCCGCACCTGCGCCGTCGTCGGCACGGTGCTGCGGATGGTCTCGCCGTGTGTCGTGCGGGTAATCGTCACCTGCTCGCGGAAGGCGCGCGGACTGTAGCCGCCCGCGATCGCGACCGCAGTCTCGACCGTCATGTTGGCGACGTAGGGATACTGGCCCGGATAGGTCACCTCGCCGAGGATGAAGAACGGCCGGTAGGTCTCGACCTCGACCGCGACGGCCGGGTCGCGGATGAAACCCTGGCGCAGCCGCGCCGCGATCGCGGCGGAGAGTTCCGATGTCGTGAGCCCGCGCGCCTTCACGGCGCCGATCAGCGGCATGGTGATGCTGCCGCCGGCATCGACGCTGTAGCTGTTGGTGAGGCCGTCCTGGCCGAACACGACGACACGCAGCTTGTCGCCGGCGTCGAGCGTGTAGGCGCTCGGCGGCGCCGCGCGCGTGACCGCGACCGGGGTCGCCGTCGCCACGCTCTGCGCGATGCCGCGCGGACCCGCATAAGTGTACGCGTCGAGCTCGGACACAGGCTGGACGGCGAGCGCCGCCGGCCGCGGCGATTGCCGCGCGCAGCCGGCCGCCAACGCCGCAGCCACAAGCATGATCACTAGGCGGACAACCCGCATACAGGCGAATCCGGAACCGGTTCTCGAGAACCACCAGCCGGATTAGCGCCTTATATGGTTAACAAACTCTCACTAGTCAGTTGGCGCATATCCTCACTTGGCCGGGATTGCGCCGGGCCGTCGACGCGCGAAAAGCCGGGCCGCGAAGGCTCGGGTTCCGCAACCCGCGCACAGCTCAATGCGCCGCGACGCCCGTCCCGATCGGGCAGCTCACGCCCGTGCCGCCCAGGCCGCAGTAGCCCATGGGATTCTTCGCGAGGTACTGCTGGTGGTAATCCTCGGCGAAGTAGAACGGCGGCGCCTCGACGATCTCGGTGGTGACGGCGCCATAGCCCTTGGCCTTGATGGCCTGCGCGTACATCGCCTTGGATGCCTCGGCGGCTCGGCGCTGCTCGGGCGTGTAGACGTAGACGCCGGAACGATACTGGGTGCCGACGTCATTGCCCTGGCGCATGCCTTGGGTCGGGTCGTGGCTCTCCCAGAAAGTCTTGAGCAGCTGCTCGTAGGAGATCTTCTTCGGATCGTAGACCACGAGCACGACCTCATTGTGCCCGGTGCGCCCGCTGCAGACCTCCTCATAGGTCGGGTTCGGGGTCAGCCCGCCCGCGTAGCCGGCCGCAGTCACGTAGATCCCGTCGCCCAGCTCCCAGAACTTGCGCTCGGCGCCCCAGAAGCAGCCGAGCCCGAACATCGCGGTCTCTAGTCCCTGCGGATACGGCCCCTTGAGCGCATGCCCATTGATGAAGTGCGTCGCGGCGGTCGGGATCGCTTGCGCCCGCCCCGGCAGCGCCTGCCCCGGCGCCGGCATCTCCAATGATTTCTTGAACATGAACATCGCCGATCTCCCTTCTCTCGCGCTATCCTCTTTCGCGGCTAATATAAGAATTGCCGGCCGGCCTCGCAGCAGGCGCACCATCACAAGTTCGACAGGCGCGCGCAGCCGCGCAACAATAAACCGCCGGGGCGCAGGCCCCGGCGGCACTTTCGGCAACGACGACCAGGCTACTTGAGGCCGGCGACGCCCGCCTGCGAGATGGTGTCGTCCTGCGACCCGGTGCCGCCGCTCACGCCGATCGCGCCGATGATATGGCCGTCGACGATCAGCGGATTGCCGCCGCGCGAGGCGATCACGTCGTCAAGGGTGGTCAGATAGTTGAAGAACGGACCCTTGCCGATCAGCCGCTCGAACACCACGGTCGGGCGGCGATAGCGCGCCGCGGTGCGCGCCTTGTGCTGCGAGATCGAGATCGAGGCGAACTGGCAATTGTCGTCGCGCTCGAAATACACGAGCTCGCCGTGCGGATCGACCACCGCGATGCACATCCCGCTCCAGTTGCGCTTGTGCAGCTCGGCGACGGCGGCGGCGGCGACCTTCTTGGCGGTCTCGATGGTGATCGGTGCGCCGTACGGCATCGGCTTCATATCCGCCGGCACGTTCTCGTTCGGATTGGCCGGATCGGGCGGCACCTGGGCAAAGGCGCCGCTGCCGAGCACGAGCGCGACACCGAGCGCGCCGACCATCATTGACAAATGACGCATTCATTCCTCCCTCTGAATATGTTTGCGCCGGAGCAGCAGGGTGCTCCGGCCGTCGTTCAACAGACGATTGCAACCTTATCGGAACGGCCAAGCCGCGCCTATGGGCGAGATGGCGCTGCGTCAGCGGCTATCGGCGTCAGCGTCCGTAGCCGATCGGCGGCCGCTTCTTGCGGCCGATCAGCATCAGGATCGCGCCGATGACGGTGAGCACCGCCCAGACCGGCGCGTCGAAGAAGAACCGCTTGATCGCGTCCCACGCCCACGGGGGAACGTGCTCCCCGATCAACGGCTGCAGCTTGAGCAGGCTGCTCTGGTTCACCTGCTCCCAGATGTAGCCGACCGACGTGATGCTGAACTTGCCGTTGGCAATCCATTGCGTGCCGTCGACGACGAGGAAGAAGAAGGCGGCGGCAATGAACAGGAAACCGAGTACGCGCAATAGAAAGCGGATCATGGCGGGTCCGGAACAGACGGAAAAATTGGGTGAGGACGGTGCGGAGGACTTAACACCCGCGGGCGCTGTGGTTCAACCGCGCTGAATTGCGGCGAACGCGGCCCCTGCCGCCGGGTTGCCGCGTTCCGCCCGTGCCATGCCTGCGCCATGCCTTGAGCAAGCCCCTGCCCTTCCTGTACTTTCCGCTGTCCGCCGCGCCGGTGGTCGAGCGTGTTTCCAGGAGTTGCAATTGTCCACTTCGCCCAAAGGCCGCGGCAAACGTCCCACGTTCACCGACCAGGAAGCCCTGCTGTTTCACAGCCAGGGGCGGCCAGGCAAGCTCGAGGTGGTGGCGACGAAGCCGATGGCGACGCAGCGCGACCTCTCGCTCGCCTATTCGCCCGGCGTCGCGGTGCCGGTGCTCGCCATCGCGGAGGACGAGAGCCTCGCCTACGACTACACGACCAAGGGCAATTTCGTCGCCGTGATCACCAACGGCACCGCGATCCTCGGCCTCGGCAACCGCGGGGCGCTCGCGGCGAAGCCGGTGATGGAAGGCAAGGCCGTCCTGTTCAAGCGCTTCGCCGACATCGACTCGATCGACCTCGAGGTGTCGACCGAGGATCCCGACGAGTTCATCAACTGCGTCAAGGTGCTGGGCAAGAGCTGGGGCGGCATCAATCTGGAAGACATCAAGGCGCCGGAGTGCTTCATCATCGAGCAGAAGCTGCGCGAGCTGCTCGACGTGCCGGTGTTTCACGACGACCAGCACGGCACCGCGATCATCTCGGCGGCCGGCCTCATCAATGCGCTGCAGCTCACCGGGCGCGAGATCGCGACGACCAGGATCGTGTGCAACGGCGCCGGCGCCGCCGGCATCGCGTCGCTCGAGCTGCTGCGGGCGATCGGCTTTCGCCCCGAGAACCTGATCCTCGCGGACACCAAGGGCGTGATCTACGAGGGCCGGCGCGAGGGCATGAACCAGTGGAAGTCGGCGTTTGCGGTCAAGACCAAGGCGCGCACCCTCGCCGAGGCGCTCGATGGCGCCGACGTGTTCTTCGGCCTCTCGGTCAAGGGCGCGGTGACGCAGGACATGGTGAAGTCGATGGCGGCGAAGCCGATCATCTTCGCCATGGCGAATCCGGACCCGGAAATCACGGTGGAGGAAGTCGCCGCGGTGCGCGACGACGCCATCATGGCGACCGGGCGCTCGGACTACCCGAACCAGATCAACAATGTGCTCGGCTTCCCCTACATTTTCCGCGGGGCGCTCGACGTGCGCGCCACCACCATCAACATGGAGATGAAGATCGCGGCCGCGCACGCGCTCGCCGATCTCGCCCGCGAGGACGTGCCCGACGAGGTCGCGGCCGCCTATGGGGCGCGGCCGAAATACGGACCGGACTACATCATTCCGGTGCCGTTCGATCCGCGGCTCATCTCGTATGTTCCCCCGGCGGTCGCCAAGGCGGCGATGGACACCGGCGTCGCGCGCAAGCCCATCGTCGACATGGACGCCTACCGGGCAGCGCTGCGCTCGCGCCGCGACCCGGCCGCCGGCGTACTCACGCGCGTGTTCGAACGGCTGCGCCGATCGCCCAAGCGCGTGGTCTTCGCCGAAGGCGAGGAGGAGCAGGTGATCCGCGCGGCGGCGAGCTTCGTGCACCAGGGGCTCGGCACCGCGCTCCTGGTCGGGCGCGAGGAGCGCGTGCGCGAGACCGCCAAGGGGACCGGCATCGAGCTCGGTGACGGCATCGAGATCATCAATGCGCGGCTCTCGACCCGCAATGCCGTCTATGCCGCCTATCTCTACGAGCGGATGCAGCGCAAAGGCTTCCTGCAGCGCGATTGCCAGCGACTGGTCAACCAGGACCGCAACCATTTCGCCGCCTGCATGGTCGCGAACAACGACGCCGACGCGATGGTGACCGGCGTGACGCGCAACTTCTCGGGAGTGCTCGCCGACGTGTCACATTGCATCGACCCCAAGCCCGGCCACCGCGTGATGGGCGTCTCGCTGGTGATCGCGCGCGGCCGCACCGTGCTGGTCGCCGACACCGCGGTCACCGAGATGCCGGAGGCGGGCGACCTCGCCGAGATCGCGATCGAGGCAGCCGGCGTCGCGCGCAAGTTCGGCTACGAGCCGCGCCTTGCGCTGCTCGCCTTCGCGACGTTCGGCCATCCGCCCGGCGAGCGCGCCGCGCGCGTGCAGGAAGCGGTGCGTATCCTCGACCAGCGTCGCGTCGACTTCGAATACGACGGCGAGATGGCGGCCGACGTCGCGCTCAATCCCGAGCTCATGGCCGCCTACCCGTTCTGCCGCCTCACCGGGCCCGCCAACGTGCTGATCATGCCGGCGTTCCATTCGGCCGCAATCTCGACCAAGATGCTGCAGGAGCTCGGCGGCGCGACCGTGATCGGACCGCTGCTGGTCGGCCTCGATCGGCCGGTGCAGATCGTCGGACTGGCCGCGACCGACAGCGAGCTCGTCAACATGGCGGGGCTTGCCGCCTACAATGTCGGGGGCTAAGCGCTGCGCAGCAAGAGAGCTGATTCAAGATCAGGAGATGTCTCGATGCCTGCCCTCTCCGGCGTGATCGCCGCGGTCGCCACTCCGGTCGAGCCGAACGGTGAGCCCGACGTCGCCCGCGCGACCAAGCTCGCGCGCTTCCTGCTCGACAACGGCTGCGACGGCCTCAACGTGCTCGGCACCACCGGCGAGGCGACCTCGTTCTCGCTGGCGCAGCGCCAGCGCGTGATGAGCGCCTACAAGAATGCGGGCTTGCCGCTCGATCGGCTGATGGTCGGCACCGGCGCGGCCGCGGTCGCCGACGCGGTGGCGCTCACGCGCCATGCGGCCGAGCTGGGCTTCGCCGGCGCGCTGGTGCTGCCGCCGTTCTATTACAAAGGCGTGCCCGATGACGGGCTCGCGGCCTACATCGCGACGATCGTTGCGGCGAGCGCTGCAAAGCCGATCCCGATCTATCTTTATCATTTCCCGCAGCAGTCCGGCCTGCACTGGCACGCCAAGCTCATCCGCCGACTGCTCGACGCGCATGGCGATCGTATCGTCGGGCTGAAGGATTCCTCCGGCGACATGGCCTATGCGCGCGAGGCCGCCGCGATCAGCAAAAGCTTCAAGGTCTTTCCCTCGACCGAGGCGGTGCTGCTCGAGGCCCGTGCCGGCGCGTTCGCGGGGTGCATCTCGGCGACTGCCAACCTCAACGCCGACCTCTGCCAGCTCGCGTGGAGCCGCGGCGACGCGGCAGCGCTCGATACGGCGGTCGCGATCCGCAAGTTGTTCGACGGCCGTGCGCTGGTGCCGGGCGTCAAGGCGCTGCTCGCGCATATTCACCGCGATGCGGCGCTCGCCCGCGTCATGCCGCCGCTTGCAGCCTTCTCGGCCGGCGATACCGCCGCCGTGACGGCGGGCTATGATCAGGTTCGTGCCAAAAAGGTGGCCTGAGGTCGGCTGAGCGGCGCCAACCCGATGTTGAAGCCGGTGTTTTTTCAGGGTCGCGGCGGGCGTTGACGCCCGTGACCCGGCTGCCCTATAAGCAGGCCTATCAGGCGGCGGGCGCCGGCTCGCCGCCGCTGTTTTTTCAGCTGTCGCGATCGCCCGAAAAGGGTCTCGCGCATGGCGCCGCGACGGAACTCCACCGACGGAATCCAGATGGCCAATACCAAGTCCGCCAAGAAGGCGACCCGCAAGATCGCGCGCCGCACCGAAGTGAACAAGGGGCGCCGCTCGCGCATGCGCAGCTACGTGCGTGGCGTCGAGGATGCGATCGCGGGCGGCGACAAGCAAAAGGCTCTGACCGCTCTCAAGGCAGCCGAGCCGGAGCTGATGCGCGCCGCCCAGCACGGCGTCATTCACAAGCGCAACGCGAGCCGCAAGGTGTCGCGCCTGACGCACCAGATCGCCAAGCTCGGAAGCTAGCGCGCGGTCGCGCGATGCCCGCGCGAGCGAAACGCCGCGCGGGAGCAGGTCCCTCGTTTGTACTAGGGACGATGCTCGAGCTTCTTTGTCTGGCGACCATTCCATAGTCATTTGAACAAGCGGCATCGCTTCGCTCGGCGATGGCAGCGAGGCGCCGTCCACAGCGCCGGGACGTGCGCTGGACAATCGCTATCAGAAGATCGACACTCTCCTTACGTCAGGGGCAGCGCGGGGGCCGCGCGGCTTGCTGATTGGTAGCGTCGTCCGGCGATCCGGAGGGCGCGCTGTCGCGTATCTATTTCGTGATGTGTTTGGACTTCGATCGTGTTGTTGAAAAGTCACGCCGGGAGGAAAATACTCCCGGTCCGGCCGTATCTACGTAGTAGTACGTATTGATGCGAATGCGGCTGAAATCGGCTTTTTCGTCGTCCGCGACGTTCGGGCTACATGGCTTTTTCGGGCAGAGAATCCGACCGCCGTCCAACGACTTGTGGGGCAGGGCCATGCCAGGGGTTGGAATTTCACGCGGGACGCCGAAGCGTCGCAATACCGACTCGATGGCTCCGAACGCCAAGTCCAATACCTCTCATACTTAATGGACGCCGCGGAATTAGGGCGAAATCTCAATTACTTGACCGAGCGCTTTTGCACAGCGGCAATGAAACCTTCAAGGACCGTGGTTAGCGCTCGACACTCGACTTTCATTCCGTCGTTGCAAGGCGCCAAGCAACATGTATTTTTGACTTAACCGCGGTCGCCACTCGCGGGGGTCCCATCAGGTACATGGGTAAGGAACAGGCTCATCTTGGATGAGGTGGGTAGCTTTTTGCCTTTTTCGTCCAAGTTTTCGATGTGTCACAAACCTGAGGAGAGGGTAGAGTAACTTCGACTGAGCTTGTGTTGTCGGCTCTGCGTAGTCGAAGGCACGAATAGTCGCTTGGTAATACTTTAATCTGCCAACAAACCACAAAAGTATCCAAGGACAAGGGCGTCGACTGGAGGGGGCCAAAACATGACAAATTCATGTCTGTGGACAGCAACTACGTGCGATGCCGTAGTTGGACTGTCGTTACACGCGAGAGAGTCGCGCGACGTCGCGCCTGCCCGCTCGCTTTTTTCCGCCACATCATCCGCGACGTCCTCCCCTAGGAGATGGATGTCGAAACGGGCGCCTCCGCCCGGCGGGTAAAGGCTTCGCGCGTCCCTTGCGCCCCCAGGCCTTCCCGCTTCCCCTCCCACTCGCGGAGCGGAGGGCGGCGAAAGCGTCTCGCGGGCGAGGCGGATGCCAATCGCGTCTGGCGCGACCGCGTGCTCCTGGCTGCGCCAACTATCACCCCGCGTGTGAAGGCCAATTCAAGCGAAAGAAAAACCAAGATGGCTCATCTGGACGAGGAGCGTCCCAAAATCGAGCACCCCGCGCGTTCGAACCAGGAGACCTGGCAGCGGGTGAAGGGCCGGCTGCGTACCGAAGTGGGTGAAGACATCTTCACTTCATGGTTTGCCCGCATGGAGCTGGACGGAATCGATGTCGATACCGTACGGCTGTCCGTCGCGACCCGTTTTCTCAAGACCTGGACGCAATCGCACTACGGCGAGAAGGTCCTCGCCTGCTGGCAGGCCGAGCACCCGGCGGTGCGCCGGATCGATATCGTGGTGCGCTCGGCCGTGATCAAGAACACCGCGACGATCGCGAAGACGCCCGATGTCGTCGCGGTCGCGCGCGAGCGCGAGCACCGCTTCGAGAGCGGCGGCGAGCGTCATGGCGCGACGGTCCCGTCGTCGAGCCAGGAGGTGCATGGCGGCTCGCCGCTCGACCCGCGGCTCACCTTCGATACCTTCGTGGTTGGACGCTCCAACACGCTGGCGCACGCGGCCGCCAAGCAAGTCGCGGTCGCGCGCCGCAACGATCAGGTGATGTTCAATCCGTTGTTCATCCATGCCGGCGTCGGCCTCGGCAAGACGCATCTGCTGCAGGCGATCGCCTGGATGGGCAACCTGCAGCCGGACCGCAAGGTTCTCTACCTGACCGCCGAGCGCTTCATGTTCGGCTTCGTCTCGGCCCTGCGCAACCAGACCGCGATCGCCTTCAAGGAAGCGCTGCGCGGCATCGACGTTCTGGTCATAGACGATCTGCAGTTCCTCCAGGGCAAGCAGACTCAGGCTGAATTCTCCCACACGCTCAACTCGCTGATCGACGGCGGCCGCCAGGTCGTGATCGCGGCGGACCGCCCGCCGATGGACCTGGAAAGCCTCGACGAGCGCGTGCGCTCGCGCCTCGCCGGCGGGCTCGTGGTCGAGATGGGATCGCTCGCCGAGGACCTGCGGCTGCAGATCCTCAACTCGCGCGTCGCGCTGGCGCGCGCCCACCATCCGTGCTTCGACGTGCCCGAGCCTGTTCTCGGCTATATCGCGAGATCGGTCACCCACAACGGGCGCGACCTCGAAGGGGCGCTCAACCGGCTGCTCGCGCACAGCAAGCTCACCGGCCAGCCCGTGACAATGGATCTCGCGGAGCGCGAAATCCGCGACCTGATCCGCCCGCAAGAGCCCAAGCGCGTCAAGATCGAGGACATCCAGCGCATCGTCGCGCGCCACTACAACGTGAGCCGCGGCGACCTCCTGTCCTCGCGCCGGACCGCCAACGTGGTGCGCCCGCGCCAGGTGGCGATGTATCTCGCCAAGACCCTGACGCTGCGTTCGCTGCCGGAAATAGGCCGGCGCTTCGGCGGCCGCGACCATACGACGGTGCTGCACGCGGTGCGCAAGATCGAGAACCTCGTCGGCAACGATTCGACGCTCGCCGAGGAGATCGAATCGCTCAAGCGCCAGCTGCAGGAATAGAGAAAACCGAGGGAAATCGCCCCCGCCTTGTGGTCCCCGCCCTTGAATAATCCACGCTGCCGGGTCAATTTCAACGCCCGGCGTCGACAGGATCGCGCCGGCCTGCGCTGGCGCGTCGCTGCGTTCTTGACATTGTTCTTGGACGCGGCTCTGAGACGCGCCGGGGCTTCCACAGTGCGAATTCCGTTCCCGCGGAATCGCTAGCCATCGAGCGAGGTCCCGCAACATGAAGGTCACGGTCGAGCGCGCCGAGCTCCTGCGATCGCTGTCGCACGTCCACCGCGTGGTCGAGCGGCGCAACACCATCCCGATTCTCGCCAACGTGCTGATCCGCGCCGAGCGCTCCAAGCTCTCGTTCAAGGCGACCGATCTCGACCTCGAGGTGATCGAGACGATCAACGGCGAGGTCGCGCCGGGCGGCGTCACCACCGTGCCGGCGCATATGTTCTACGAGATCGTGCGCAAGCTGCCCGAGGGCACACAGATCGTGCTCGAGGCTTCGGGCGACCGCGCGGTGCTCACCATCCGCGCCGGACGCTCGCGTTTCACGCTGCAGACCCTGCCCGAAAGCGACTTCCCCGACATCGCGGCCGGCGACATGACGCACAAGTTCACGCTCGCCGCCGCCGACCTCAAGCGGTTGATCGAGAAGACGCAGTTCGCGATCTCGACCGAGGAGACGCGCTACTACCTCAACGGCATCTACCTGCACACGGCAGGCTCGGGCTCGAGCGTCATGCTGCGCGCGGTCGCGACCGACGGCCACCGCCTCGCCCAGGTCGAGCTCGCGGCGCCGGCCGGCGCCGAAGGCATGCCGGGCATCATCGTGCCGCGCAAGACCGTCAACGAGGTGCAGCGGCTGATCGAGGACACGAGCGGCGAGATCGCGATCGAGCTGTCGGCCTCGAAGATCCGCTTCACCCTGGGCAACGTGGTGCTCACCTCCAAGCTGATCGACGGCACCTTCCCGGACTACGGCCGCGTCATCCCGCTCGGCAACGACAAGACGCTCGAGGTCGAGAAGAAGGAGTTCGAGCAGGCGGTCGACCGCGTGTCGACGATCGCGAGCGAGCGCGGGCGCGCGGTCAAGCTCTCGCTGACCGCCGGCCGGCTCGTGCTCTCGGTCACCAATCCGGATTCGGGCAGCGCCACCGAGGAGCTCGAGGTCACCTACGAGGCCGACCCGATCGATATCGGCTTCAATTCGCGCTACCTGCTCGACATCGCGGCGCAGATCGAGGGCGAGGCCGCGGTGCTCAAGCTCGCCGATCCGGGCTCGCCGACGCTGGTGCAGGACAAGGAGACCAAGGGCGCGCTCTATGTGCTGATGCCGATGCGGGTGTGATCGCCTCTCGCGCGGTCGCGCGCGAGGAGCTAACTAGCGCATGTTCCGGCGAAGTGGACGCCGGCTCGCCGGTAAGAACATGCGCCAAAATGGGCCCAATGCATTCCGCCCGCATCCGCCGCCTGACGCTGACGAACTTCCGCAGCTATCACGCCGCGAGCCTCGCGCTCGACGGCGGGCCGGTGGTGCTGGTCGGCGCGAACGGCGCCGGCAAGACCAATCTGCTGGAAGCGGTCTCGTTCCTCGCGCCCGGCCGCGGGCTGCGCCGGGCCACCTTCGAGGAGGCCGCGTTCAGCGAGGGTGACGGCGGCTGGGCGGTCTCGGCCGAGGTCGAGGGCGCGCTCGGCCTCGCGACGCTCGGCACCGGCATCGAGCCGCCGGCAACCGACGATACGGCCGCGGCGCGCAAGTGCCGCGTCGATCGCGAGCCGGTCGGCTCGGCGGCCGCCTTCGCGGACCACCTGCGCATCATCTGGCTCGTACCCGCCATGGACCAGCTGTTCAACGGCCCGGCCGGCGAGCGGCGGCGCTTCATCGACCGCCTGGTGCTCGCGGTCGATGCCGAGCACGGCACCCGCGTCAACGCGCTCGAACGCTCGCTGCGCTCGCGCAACCGTCTGCTGGAAGGTCCGAGCCCCGACCCGCACTGGCTCGATGCCAGCGAGCACGAGACCGCCGAGCTCGCGGTCGCGGTCGCAGCGGCCCGCGCCGAGACGGTGCGGCGGCTTTCTGCGGCACTTGCCGCCAACCGCGCGGCGGGCAGCGCTTTCCCGTCGGCCGAGATCGCGCTCGAAGGCTGGATGGAGGCGCTGGTGCTTTCGCACCCCGCCGTCGAGGTCGAGGACCGCTATCGCGCCGTGCTCAAGGAGAACCGCGGTCGCGACGCCGCCGCCGGCCGCACGCTCGATGGACCGCACCTCAGCGATCTCACGGTGATCTACGAACCGAAGAACATCGCGGCGCGCGACGCCTCGACCGGCGAGCAGAAGGCGCTGCTGATCGGGCTCGTGCTCGCCCATGCGGGCCTCGTTGCCGAGATGACCGGTATGGCGCCGGTGGTGCTGCTCGACGAGGTCGTGGCGCATCTCGATCCGGGACGCCGCGCCGCACTTTACGACGCGCTGGAACGGCTCGGCGCGCAGATTTGGATGACCGGCGCGGATCCGGCCGCCTTCGCCGACATTGCGACCCGCGCACAGATGTTCGACGTGACGCCTGGACAGGTGCAACTGAGCGGCGGCGATGGCCCTTTGCGCGCGGTCAGAAGGGCCTGAGGATCGCGCGCACGCGGCGATCCGTCGATCGTGTTGGCGCAACGGGAGCAAGAATCGGAGCGCGGGCACGTGCGCCGACGACTATGCTGTGGCGGACAGCTGCCGTTATCGCGCGCACGACGAAGGAAACGCCATGACAACCCCACTCCATCTGCTGCTTGCGGTGACGATCTCGGTGATGGCCGCGCGGGCGGCCTTGGGCGAGACCCGCATCGACGAGACAGCGCTGCCGGCCGGATCGTACGCCATCACGACCAGGCTCGAGGTGCCGCACCTCGAGCGGTGGGCGATCGACAAAACGACAACGGTCTGCCTTTCCGGCCAGGCGACGGACGGGCGGATGCCGATACCGGTTCTGAGCGACAACAGCCCTTACGCCGCGTGTGGCGCCGCGAATCTCGTCATTGATCACGGGAGGCTGGAATACGACGTCCTTTGCCCTGGCCGCGGGTCCGCGAAAGCCCATGCGGCGTATTCGCTTGCAACGGATGGTTTCGCGGGCCGCGTCGCAATGGTTCTGGGCGGGAAGAACATGACGATGACGGAAGTGCAACACGCCCGACGCCTGGGCGATTGCAGGTCCCCGCGTCGGCAAACGGCAACCGGATTCTGAGCCGGAATATGGCGCCTCGCCGCGGTGCGAGGCGCTCGGGCGGGCTCGTTTGAATCGCCGCTCATGCCCCCCGAGCGGCGCTGCAGGCGGGCTTTCGCGCGTTCCTCCAGACCTCGTTAAGAAATGCGGTAAAATCCAGCAAATTCAATCGTTTATCGGCCTTCACTTTGCCTTGTAAGCTCCCCATATTCGTGGCACACCAGACACACTGATTCCGGCCGCCTCCGGCCCGTGTCGACGTTCATTCGAAGCATCCCACATGGCCGAAGCTGCACGCCAACAGCCCCGCACCGACGCGTCCGATTACGGCGCCGAATCGATCAAGGTCCTCAAGGGCCTCGACGCGGTGCGCAAGCGCCCCGGCATGTATATCGGCGATACCGACGACGGCTCGGGCCTCCACCATATGGTCTACGAGGTCGTCGACAACGCGATCGACGAGGCGCTCGCGGGCTACGCCAAGGAAGTCACCGTCACGCTCAACCCGGATGGCTCGGTGACGGTGCGCGACGACGGGCGCGGCATCCCGACCGACATCCACAAGGGCGAAGGCGTGTCCGCCGCCGAGGTCATCATGACCCAGCTGCATGCGGGCGGAAAATTCGACCAGAATTCCTACAAGGTCTCGGGCGGCCTGCATGGCGTCGGCGTCTCGGTCGTCAACGCGCTTTCGAGCTGGCTCAAGCTCACGATCTGGCGCGACGGCCAGGAGCACGCCATGGAGTTCGCCGACGGCGACGCCAAGGCGCCGCTCAAGGTCGTCGGTGATGCCCATGGCAAACGCGGCACCGAGGTGAGCTTCCTGCCCTCGCGCGCAACCTTCACGATGGTCGAGTTCGACTGGGCGACGCTGGAGCATCGCCTGCGCGAGCTCGCCTTCCTCAATTCGGGCGTGCGCATCGTGCTCGCCGACCAGCGCCACGCGGAGGAGAAGCGCGAGGAGATGATGTACGAGGGCGGCGTCGAGGCCTTCGTGCGCTACCTCGACCGCAACAAGACGCCGCTGGTGCCGAAGCCGATCGTGATCAAGACCGAGCGTGAGGGCGTCGGCGTCGAGGCCGCGCTGTGGTGGAACGACGGCTACCACGAATCGGTTCTCACCTTCACCAACAACATCCCGCAGCGCGACGGCGGCACCCACCTCGCGGGCTTCCGCGGCGCGCTCACCCGCCAGGTGACCGGCTACGCGGAAACGAGCAGCCTCGCCAAGAAGGAGAGAGTCGCGCTCACCGGCGACGACTGCCGCGAGGGGCTGACCGCGGTGCTCTCCGTCAAGGTGGCGGACCCGAAGTTCTCGTCGCAGACCAAGGACAAGCTGGTCTCTTCGGAAGTGCGCCCGGTGGTCGAGGGCGTGGTCAATGACGCGCTGAAAGCCTGGTTCGAGGAGCATCCGGGCGAGGCGAAGGTGATCGTCGGCAAGGTGATCCAGGCGGCGGCGGCGCGCGAGGCGGCGCGCAAGGCGCGCGAGATGACGCGCAAGAGCGCGCTAGGCATGGCCTCGCTCCCCGGCAAGCTCGCCGACTGCCAGGAGCGCGATCCGGCGAAGTCGGAGCTGTTCATCGTCGAGGGCGATTCGGCCGGCGGCTCCGCCAAGCAGGGCCGCGACCGCGCCTTCCAGGCCGTGCTGCCGCTGCGCGGCAAGATCCTCAACGTCGAGCGCGTGCGCATGGACAAGATGCTGTCGAGCCAGGAGATCGGCACGCTGATCACGGCGCTCGGCACCGGCATCAGCGAGGAGTTCACCCTCGACAAGCTGCGCTACCACAAGATCATCATCATGACCGACGCCGACGTCGACGGCGCGCACATTCGCACGCTGCTGCTGACGTTCTTCTATCGGCAGATGCCGTCGCTGATCGAGCAGGGCCACCTCTTCATCGCCCAGCCGCCGCTCTACAAGGTGGCGCGCGGAAAGTCCGAGCAGTATCTCAAGGACGAGCGGGCGCTCGAGGAGTACCTCGTGGCGGCAGGCCTCGATGAGGCGGTGTTCCGCCTCTACAACGGCGAGGAGCGCGCCGGCCCCGATCTCGCCAAGCTGGTGGACGATGCGCGCGTCATCCGCAATGTCATCCGCGGGCTGCATAGCCGTTACAACCGCAGAGTCGTCGAGCAGGCGGCGATCCTCGGGGTCCTCAATGCGAGGATCTTCGGCGACCCCGCGAAGGCGACGGCGGCGGCGCCCTACATCGCGCAGCGGCTCGACTCGCTCGCCGAAGAGACCGAGCGCGGCTGGCAAGGCACGTTCGTCGAAGGCCAGGGCTTTCAATTCGAGCGCACGGTGCGCGGCGTCAAGGAGGTGGCGGTGATCGATCCGGCGTTGCTCGGCTCGGCCGATGCCCGCAAGCTCGACGAGTACGCGGCAGCACTACAGGGCATCTACGTCCGTACCGGGCAGCTGCGTCGCAAAGGCGACGACACGCCGATCCACGGACCGCTCGATCTGTTCGAGGCGGTCACCGCCGCCGGCCACAAGGGCATCTCGATGCAGCGCTACAAGGGGCTCGGCGAGATGAATCCGGAGCAGCTGTGGGAGACCACACTCGACGTCAACGCGCGCTCGCTGCTGCAGGTGAAGGTGAAGGAGGTCGACGACGCCGACGACATCTTCACCAAGCTGATGGGCGAGCTGGTCGAGCCGCGCCGCGAGTTCATCCAGGACAACGCGCTCGCCGCGAGCGTCGATGTATGAGGCGCAGCGCCTCGGCGGCGCGCGCCGTATGCTTCCGCAGGGGCGGGTCCAGTAAATCGTAACTCCGCTGGAGCGCGCCGCCGCGGGCGCTGCGAAAATGGCGCGACGGCACGACATCGTTGCCGTCGGACCAGCATGGTGCATGAGCCGCTCCGGCGGTGCTCACGGCCTTCGACCGCTTCCGCGCCGACGATCGGCCGCACCGGCCGGCGAGATCGCGATCAGGATCCCGGCGGTCCTCGGCATCCGCTCGAGGCGTACACGCCGGCGCTACGTCGCCGACGCAATGGCAGCCCGAGAAGGCCGCTACGTCATCCCGACGAGCCGCGCGGTCTCGTCCCACAGCCGCCGCGCCGCGGCGTCGTCCTGGGCGGCGGCGCTCGGCGTCTTCTCGCGGCAGCGGGTGAAATAGCGGCCGGTGACGCCCGTGACTTCCGGTGAGGTCGCAAGATAGACGAGTGTGCGCGCGCCCTTCTCGGACGAGATGGCGAACAGCATCTTGGCGGCGCGCACGCCGTAGGACAGCAGCCCGCCGGCATTGTCGCCGTAGCGCGTCGCGACGAAGCCGGGGTGGAAGCAGTTCGCCGTGACGCCGGTGCCGGCGAGGCGACGCGCGAGCTCGCGCGTCCACATGACGTTGAAGAGCTTGGAGCGCTGATAGGCCTGCATGCCACCATAGCCGCGGGCGAACTGCAGGTCATCGAGGTCGAGCTTGGCGCCGTAGTGTGCAGCCGAAGCGGTGCTGACGACGCGCGCCGGCGCCGCGGCGACGAGGCGATCGCGCAGCATCTGCGTGACCACGAAATAGGCCACGTGGTTGACGGCGAAGTGCATCTCGAGGCCATCCGGGCTGACCTGACGTCGGGTGAACAGCGCGCCGGCATTGTTGACGAGAAGATCGATGCGCGGCTCGGCGGCGGCAATCTCGGCCGCGACGCGCTTCATCTCGGCGACGCGCGCGAGATCGGCGTAATGGATGCGGTGGGCGGCGCCAGGGCCGGCGGCACGCAAACGCGTCAGCGTCGCCTCGCCGCGCGCCGAATCGCGCGCGATCAAAACGAGCCGGGCGCCTTGCCGCGCCAAGTCGATGGCCGCGACCTCGCCGATGCCGGAGGTCGCGCCGGTGATGACGCAGACTTTTCCCTCGAGGCTCATCGGCCCTCCCCCACCCTTGCTCCAACCCGCTCAGTGCCCCGGCAGCACCACCACGGTCGGCGCGGACGGCATCGTCTTCTTCGACACGACCAGCGACGGCGTCTCGTTGAAGTCGACCCGATAGGCCTGGCGCATGCGGGTGAGGAAGCGCTCGAGCGTGAACCTGTTGAAGAAGTGCATCGGGATGATCATCTGCGCATGCAGCGATTGCAACACCTCGACCATGCCGTCGAGATCGAGCGTGTAATTGCCGTCGACCGGCGCCATCACGACGTCCATACGGCCGATCTCGTCGAGCTGCTGCTGATTGAGCGTATGGTGCAGGTGGCCGAGATGGGCGATGCACAGCCCGGCGATCTCGAACACGAAGATCGAGTTGCCGTTGCGCTCGGTCTCGCCGCTCCAGGTGCGGATGTTGGTCGAGACGCTGCGGATGCGCACGTCCTTGTAGGTGACGTCGTAGCCGGCCGGCTGGCCGTCGTCGCGCCAGCCGCGCAGCACCGTCTTGATGTCGGGGTCGGGATGATCGCTGAAATGGGTCGAATGCGCGTGGTTCATCGTCACGATGTCGGGCAGGATCGCAGGGCGGACGAAGTCGTTGTAGTCCGTTGCGATGCGCACTAGTTGCGGGCTCTCGATCACGAAGGTGGCGTGGCCCACATAGGTGAGCCGGACCTCGTCGGCGCCGAACGCCGCGACCCGCAGGCCCGCCGGAACGGCGCGCGGCACGCCCGAGGCGACGAGGCCGGGGCAGTTCATCCGCATCTCCGGCTTGGCGGGCGGCGCCGGCGCGGCCGATTGGGCGGCGCTCGACGCGAGGCCCACCGCGATGCCGCCGCAAATCGCAAAAACCGAAAGCCGGAAACTACGCCGCATCATCAGGCTCCGCCGCGAACCGGACCCATCCGTGCAACCATAGCGCAGCCGCGGTACGAGAAGAACACGTCGCGCGAAAGACGTCGGCCGCGACGCTGAGCCGCGGCCGTGTCATTCCTGTCCGACATGCCACGCGCGATGCGCGGATCAGCGGGCGACGATCATGCCCTTGCTGGTAACCACCACCCAGCGCCCATCCTTGCGGTGGATGTTCTCGATCCGCCCGAGGCCGGGCAGGCTGTCGCCCGGCTCGACCTCGATGAGGCCGCCATAGCGGGCCTGGATCAGCGCGGCGCCGTTGTAGACGCTGCGCACGGTCCATCCGTCGATGATCGGCGGGCCGATCGGACGCACGGGCGCGACGGTCGCAGGCTGCGACGGCTGCGGGGGAGCCGAGATGGAGCCGGTCACGTCATGCGAGATCGCGGCGGATGCGGGCGCGCGGTGCTCCATGCGGTCGACCGCCTCGGCGAGCTTGGTGAGCTTCGCGGCGGGCTCCGCCTGCGCGTGCTCGACGCGATCGAGGCGATCGCCGAGCCGGCTGAATTGCGCCGTGGTGGTGCGGCCGGAATTCTCGATCGAGGCCTTGAGCGCGGCGAGCTCGTCGTTGAGATGCGTGATGGTGTCGCGCAGCGGCCGCACATCTGCGGTTTTGCTGACCGGCGCCGGGCTCGCCCATAGGCCACCGAAACCGGCGGTCGCGACCGATCCCGCCATGGCGCCGACCACCGCCGCAATCGCGATGGAGGCCGCGAGCGGCGTGACGCCGGGCATCTTCAGCCACGCCCACGACGTGGACGTGTTCGAGCCGGCCGGCTCCGACGCCTCGGCGTCGTCGCGGAAGGGAATGACCGTCGCGGGAAGCGTCTGCGGCGGTTGCGACGCCGACTGTGCGCTGCTCGTGGCTTCGGCCGCCGGCGCCTCGACCGCGGCGACCGGCGGCGGCACGGCCGACGGCGCGACCGCGTCGGCGGGCGCCGCGCTTGGTGTCGACGGCACGAAGTCGGGGGCCTCGATCTCGACCACCTTCTCGGACGCCGGTGCGCTATCCGACGCCTCGATCTTGGCGGCGCTTTCGGCAGGTAGCGCCGCCTCGATCGACGGCGTTTCGAGCTTCGCGGGCTCGCTGCTGGCGGCGATGTCGATCGGCTCTGCTGGCGAATTTACCTGGTCGGCTTTGCGCTTGCCCATGGAGAGTTTCCGATTGGTATCTTTCACCAATCGGTAACTATCGGTGCTTACCAAATCGTTACTTATGCGCACGGCGGGGGCACCGGCGCGGATTAAATAATCGCAATCCGGCGCTACATCAGGCCACGCTCTTGCGCGAGCACCTTGAGCGAGGTCTGCGGACGCGCCCCGAGGTGCTGGATCACCTCGGCCGCCGCGAGCGCGCCGAGCTGCGCCGCGCGCTCATGGTCGGCGCCGCGCGCAATCCCATGAAGGAAGCCCGCCGCGAAGAGGTCGCCGGCGCCCGTCGTGTCGACCACCCGCTCGACCGGCGCAGCCGGAACGGCGAGCACCGCGTCGCGCGCGACCACGACGCAGCCATTCTCGCTACGCGTCACCACCGCGAGCCGCGCCTCGCGGCGCAGCGCCGTAAGCGCGGTATCGAAATCGGCGGTCTGATAGAGGCTGCGCAGCTCGCCCTCGTTGGCGAACAGGAGGTCGACGGTGCCGGAGCGGACGAGCTGGAGAAACTCGTCGCGCCAGCGGTCGACGCAGAACGCATCCGAGAGGCTGAGCGCCACCAGTCGCTTCGCCTCGTGGGCGGCGGCCGCCGCCTTGAGGAACGCGTCCTTGGCGTGCTTCGGATCCCACAGGTAGCCTTCGAGATACGTGATGGCGGCGCCCGCGACCGCGTCGGCGTCGATGTCGCGCGGATGCAGGTCCTGGGCGGCGCCGAGATACGTGTTCATGGTGCGCTCGCCGTCGTCGGTGACGAGAATGTAGCAGCGCGCAGTCGACGGCCCCTCCGAGGCGGGCGGCGTATCGAAGGCAACGCCGGCGGCGCGAATGTCGTGGGCGAAGACACGGCCGAGCTCGTCGTCCTTCACCTTGCCGACGAAGGCGGCGCGGCCGCCGAGGCTCGCGCAGCCGACGATGGTGTTGGCGGCCGAGCCGCCGGAGATTTCCACCGCCGGGCCCATGGCGTCGTAGATGCCGGTCGCGCGCGCCTCGTCGATCAGCGTCATCGCGCCTTTGCGCATGTCGTGGCGGCGCAGGAAATCCTCGTCGGTGCGCGCGAGCACGTCGACGATGGCGTTGCCGATCCCGAGAACGTCGAAGCGGGTGGTGGTCATGTGGTGACATTCATCCGAAGTGGCGTAAAAGGCGGCGCACTATAGCGGGCGCGCCCGCTGTAGCAATGAGAATGCTGCCCATCAGCCGAATTGAAGGTCATTACCCTTGCGTGGCTCGGGGCCGGCGTGGCATTGGGACGCCGCGCGCAACCCGCGCATGATCCCGAAAAGTGGGTACCGGTTTTCGGACAGGATCATGCTCAAATAGTCATGCGCCAGGAGCCAAATACGATGGCGTTCAAGGAACGGGTGTTTTCCGGCGTCCAGCCGACCGGCAACCTGCATCTCGGCAACTATCTCGGCGCGATCGTCAAGTTCGTCGCGCTGCAGGAGCGCTACGACTGCATCTACTGCGTCGTCGACATGCATGCGATCACGGTGTGGCAGGAACCGGCCGAGCTCAAGCACAACATCCGCGAGGTCACCGCGGCCTACATCGCCGCCGGCATCGATCCGAAGCGGCACATCGTGTTCAACCAGAGCCAGGTCGCCGAGCACGCCGAGCTCGCCTGGGTTTTCAACTGCGTTGCCCGCCTCGGCTGGCTCAACCGCATGACCCAGTTCAAGGAGAAGACCGGCAAGGACCGCGAGAATGCCTCGCTCGGGCTCTATGCCTATCCGAGCCTGATGGCCGCCGACATCCTGCTCTATCGTGCGACCCATGTGCCGGTGGGCGAGGATCAGAAGCAACACGTCGAGCTCGCGCGCGACATCGCGCAGAAGTTCAACAACGACTTCGGCGCCTCGATCGCCGCGCTCGGGCTCGAAGGCGCATTCTTTCCCCTGCCCGAGCCGCTGATCCAGGGGCCGGCGACACGGGTGATGTCGCTGCGCGACGGCGCGAAGAAGATGTCGAAGTCGGATCCGTCCGACCTGTCGCGCATCAACCTCACCGACGATGCCGACACGATTGCGCAAAAGATCCGCAAGGCGAAGACCGATCCCGAGCCGCTGCCGCACGAGGAGAAAGGCCTGGCGACGCGCCCCGAGGCGGAAAACCTGGTCGGCATCTTCGCGGCCCTCGGCGGCAAGACGCGGGCCGAGGTGCTCGAGGAGTTCGGCGGGGCACAGTTCTCGACATTCAAGGCCGCGCTGGTCGATCTCGCGGTTGCCCGCCTCGGTCCGATCGGCGGCGAGATGAAGCGGCTCGTGCAGGACGCCGCCTATATCGACGGCGTGCTTGCCGACGGGTCGGCGCGCGCGCGCGCGATCGCCGCCGAAACCATGCGCTACGTCAAGGACATCGTCGGCTTCGTGCGGAGCTGAGGCTCCCCGCGAGTGGGCCGCGGGATGATTGACCCCGCGGCCGGAAAGACCCAAATAAGGGTTGTTCCGCGCGGGCCTTGAACCCGCGACGCGAAGGAGACGCATATGTTCATCCAGACCGAGACCACGCCAAATCCCGCCACGCTCAAGTTTCTTCCCGGCCGCGAGGTGCTCCCCGAAGGCACCCTCGACATGCGCGACAAGACCCAGGCGCTGGCGTCGCCGCTCGCGACGCGACTGTTCGAGATCGACGGCGTCGGCGGCGTGTTCTTCGGCACCGATTTCATCGCGGTGACCAAGACCGACGGCGAGTGGCAGCAGCTCAAGCCGATGCTGCTCGGCGCCATCATGGAGCACTTCATGTCGGGCGTGCCGATCCTCAACGAGGGCACGGCGACCGACGGGCCGAGCGCGGACGAGTTCTTCGACGAGAAGGACGCCGAGACGGTGGCGCAGATCAAGGACCTGATCGAGACGCGGGTGCGCCCGGCGGTCGCCAATGACGGCGGCGACATCACGTTCCGCGGCTTCAAGGACGGGATCGTCTATCTCGACATGAAGGGCGCGTGCTCGGGCTGCCCGTCGTCGACCGCGACGCTGCGGCACGGCATCCAGAACCTGCTGCGGCACTTCGTGCCGGACGTAGTCGAGGTGCGGCCCAACTGACGTCGGCCCCAAAGGCTGCGGCTTTCTTATCGGTGGCCAATTACCTCAGCGCCGAATAGTGTGCATGACGCGCGGGCGGGAAACCGCGACGCGCGCTGCTGCGTGCTAGAGAGCGGCTCAAGCCGGACGTTTCCTTAAGGCCCGAATGCGTGTTCTCGCCATCGACACGGCCCTGGAGGCCTGCTCCGCCGCGGTGCTCGACACCGACGAGGGCGGCATTGTGGCGAGCGATTCGGTCCCCATGGTGCGCGGCCATGCCGAGGCGCTGATGCCGCTGGTCGCCAGCGTGATGAGCGACGCGCGCCTCGAATTCCTCGAGCTCGACCGTATCGCCGTAACGGTCGGGCCGGGCAGCTTCACGGGGTTGCGCGTGGGTGTTTCGGCGGCGCGCGGCATCGCGGTCGCGGCCGGCAAGCCGGCGATCGGCCTGACGACCCTCGCGGCGTATGCGGCGCCCTATATTGCGGCGGACGACGTGACGCCGCTGCTGACGGCGATCGATGCCCGCAACAACCAGGTCTATATGCAGCTGTTCGGGCCGGGCGGGCGCACGCTGATCCAGCCGCGCATCGCGAGTCTGCGCGACGCCATCCGCGCCGCCGCGACCGGCCCGGCGCGCCTCGTCGGATCGGGTGCCGCGATGATCGCGGCCGCCTGGCCGGCGAACGAGCGCCAGCCGGCAATCGTCGACCCGGCGCGCGCGCCGATCATCGACTGGGTCGCCCATCTCGGTGCCGCGGCGCCCCAGGCGACCGCGCTGCCAAAACCGCTCTACCTGCGCGCACCCGATGCGCAGCCGCAGGACGCCGCCCACCTGCCGCGCCGATGATCGGGCTCCTACGCAAACTGACCCGGCCCGAGCCGGCCCTGTCGGAAGCTTCCGCGCGCGACGCCGCGGGCTTCGCGATGCTGCACGCTGCCGCCTTTCGGCGCGGCTGGAGCGAGGATGAGCTCGAGCAGCTCCTGCTCGATCGCAGCGTGGTGGCCCATCGCGCAATGGCAGGGCGCACGCTTGCCGGCTTCATCATGTCGCGGCTCGCCGCGGGCGAGGCGGAGATTCTCTCGGTCGCGGTTGCGCCGGCGCGGCGCGGCCGCGGTCTCGCGCGCAAGCTGCTCGACCTGCATCTGCGCCGGCTCGCCGGCCTCGGTGTCACCGCGGTCTTTCTCGAGGTGGATGAGGACAACGCGCCGGCGCGTCGGCTCTACGATCGCGCCCGCTTCCGCGACGTCGGACGCCGGCCCGCCTATTATGCCCGTGACGACGCGGCGCCCGCCAATGCGCTGGTGCTGCGCCGCGACCTCGCGTGACCGGCGGCGGCACGGTAAGATGCGATCGATCTCCTCGCGCTGGTTGACGACGTGAACGGTCGCTGATGCTCCGCTCCTGGTACGTAGTCGCCGTGATCGGCGCGATCACGCTCGCGTTGCTGCCGTTCCAGGCCATCGCGGTCGCGTTCGAGCTGCCGCTGCGGCGGTGGCTTCCATCGTTCTATCACCGCATGGTCTGTGCCATCGTCGGTGTGCGCCTCAACGTGGTCGGGCAGCGCGTGCCCGAGCATCCGCTGCTGATCGTCGCCAACCATTCGTCGTGGCTCGATATCCCGGTCATCACCGCGGTTGCGCCGGCGGTGTTCGTGGCGAAGTCCGAGATCGCGGGCTGGCCAGTGTTCGGGACGCTCGCCAGGTTGCAGCGAACGGTGTTCGTCGATCGCGCGCGGCGGCAGAAGGTCGGCGACGTCAATGCCGAGATCGCAAAACGGCTCGCCGAGGGCGATCCGGTGGTGCTGTTCGGCGAGGGCACCGCGAGCGACGGCAACCGCGTGCTCGCGTTCCGCAGCGCGCTGATCGGCGCGGCGCGCGACGCCCTCGCCGAGGCCGAGCGCACCGGCCGGGTCTGGATCCAGCCGCTCTCGATCGCCTATACGCGGCTGCAGGGGCTGCCGATCGGCAGGCGCGACCGGCCGCGCGTGTCCTGGTACGGCAAGCGCTCGCTGCCGCCACATCTCATGGGCGTGGCGGCGCGCGGCGCAATCGACGTGACAGTCACCTGGGGCGAGCCGGTCGCTTTCGACGAGCAGTCCGACCGCAAGGACGTCGCCCGCGCGCTCGAGGCGCAGGTGCGCCGGAGCACCATCGGAACCATCCGCGGGCGGTCGGGCGTTACGAAGGCAGGCTGATCCCGGCGCATTCCTTTTTCGGCCAAAAACCGCTATGAACGGGTCGATGTCGGAACACGTCGGCATCCCGGCGTTCGGCCGGTAAATCAACAACTTGACAGGCATCGCGATTCGTCGCCTCGACCGCATGAGCGGAACCCGCAAGCTGCACATCAAGTCCTACGGCTGCCAGATGAACGTCTACGACTCGCAGCGTATGACGGACACGATGGCGCGCGAGGGTTTCGTCGAGACGGCGGTGCCCGAGGATGCCGATCTCGTCGTGCTCAACACCTGCCACATCCGCGAAAAGGCGGCCGAGAAAGTCTATTCCGAGCTCGGCCGCATCCGCCGGCTCAAGGAGGGCGCGGCGCGCGACGGGCGGCAAATGATCATCGCGGTCGCGGGCTGTGTTGCACAGGCGGAAGGCGAGGAGATCATCCGCCGGGCACCGGTCGTCGACGTCGTGCTCGGTCCGCAGAACTACCATCGCTTGCCCGACCTGCTGGCGCGCGCCGAACGCGGCGCCAAGGTCGTCGACACCGAGTTTCCGGTCGAGGACAAGTTCGATCATCTCGCGCCGGCGAGCCGCGCGGCGACGCGCGCGCGCGGCGTGTCGGCGTTCGTGACCGTGCAGGAAGGCTGCGACAAGTTCTGCACCTTTTGCGTCGTTCCGTATACCCGCGGTTCCGAAGTCTCGCGGCCGGTGGCGAAGATCGTCGACGAGGTGCAGTGCCTCACCGATGCGGGCGTGCGCGAGGTCACGCTGATCGGGCAGAACGTCAACGCCTATCACGGCGAAGGCCCGAATGGAGCTTGGCCGCTCGCCCGCCTGCTGCATCGCCTCGCCGAGATCCCGGGGCTCGCCCGCCTGCGCTATGCGACGAGTCATCCGCGCGACATGAGCGATGACCTCATTGCCGCCCACCGCGAGCTTGCCGCGCTGATGCCGCAGCTCCATTTACCGGTGCAATCCGGGTCGGACCGTATTCTGGCTGTCATGAATCGGCGCCATACGCGCGCTGACTATCTCGACGTGATCGCCCGCCTCAAGGACGCGCGCCCCGATATGGCGTTTACCTCCGATTTCATCGTCGGCTCGCCAGGCGAGACGGAAGAGGACTTTGCCGCGACGCTCGCGATCGTCGGCGCGGTCGGGTATGCGGGCGCCTTCTCGTTCAAATATTCGCCGCGGCCCGGCACGCCCGCCGCCGAGCGCGACGACCAGGTCGACGAGGCCGTGAAGATCGAGCGGCTCGCGCGGCTGCAGGCCGAGATCGATCGCCATCAGGCGGCGTTCAGCGAATCCTGCGTCGGCCGCACCGTCGAGGTGCTGTTCGAGAAGCCGGGCCGGCTGCCGGGGCAGCTGGTCGGGCGCTCGCCCTATCTTCAGCCCGTGAACGTGATGGCGCCCGCGTCCCTCGTCGGCGGGATCGCCGCCGTGACGATCACGCGCGCCGGCGCCAACAGCCTGTTCGGCGAGCTCGCCGCACCGGCGTGCGCTGACGCCGCGCGCATGGCTTTGGAAAACATGGCTCTGCGAAACCTGGCACTGGAAAACCCGATTCTGGAAAAGCTGGAGACCTGACGACTTGCGAACGCGCGGATCGGACAACGGCTCGCTCATCCCCTCGCCCACCACGGCCGGCGAGAACGCCGCGACCCAGGTCGTGCTCGCCTTCGACGACAATCGCCTCGCCTCCGTGCTGTTCGGCCAGTACGGGCAGAACCTCGCGCTGATCGAGCGCCGCCTCGGCGTCGTCGCCGACTCGCGCGGCAACCATGTCACCATCGAGGGCTCGCGCGACGCCTGCGAGCAGGCGCGTCGCGTGCTCGAGGGGCTCTACGAGCGGCTCAAGCGCGGCGACGACGTCGTCGCCGGTGACGTCGAGGGCGCGATCCGCCTCGCCATCGCCCAGGGCTCCCTGTTCGATTTCGACGCCGAGGGTGGCCGCCAGAGCTTCGAGGAGATCAACCTGCGCAAGCGGCCGGTGCGCGCGCGCACGCCGGCGCAGGCCGCCTACATCCGCGCGCTGCGCCGTCATTCGCTCGTGTTCGGGATCGGCCCGGCCGGCACCGGCAAGACCTGGCTCGCGGTCGCGCACGCGATCGCGCTGTTCGAGCGCAAGGAAGTCGACCGCATCATCCTGTCGCGGCCGGCGGTCGAAGCGGGCGAGCGCCTCGGCTTCCTGCCCGGCGACATGCGCGAGAAGGTGGACCCCTACCTGCGGCCGATCTACGACGCGCTCGGCGATCTGATGGATGCGCGCATCGTCGAGCGGGCGCTGCAGACCGGCGAGATCGAGATCGCGCCGCTCGCCTTCATGCGCGGCCGCACGCTCACGAACGCCGCAATCATCCTCGACGAGGCGCAGAACACCACGACCATGCAGATGAAGATGTTCCTCACCCGTCTGGGCGAGAACAGCCGCATGATCGTCACCGGCGACCCGAGCCAGGTCGATCTTCCCTCCGGCCAGGCATCGGGCCTCGCCGAAGCAGTGCGCCTGCTCGCCGGCGTCGAGGGCATCGGCCAGTGCGCGTTCACGGCCGCCGACGTGATCCGCCATGAGCTCGTCGCGCGCATCGTCGCGGCCTACGACAAGGCGGCGGCCCGCAAGCGCGAGCCCAAGGAGTGAAGCAAGCCCTGAAACGGCGCCGCGCCGCGCGCGGCCCGACGATCGACGTCGTCATCGCCTCCAGGCGCTGGCGCAAAGTGCCGCAGGCGGCGCGGGTGGTGCGGCGGATCATCACGGCCGCGGCGCCGGCGCGCGTGCGCCGTGCCGAGCTTTCCGTGACACTGACGAGCGACTGGGCGATCGCCGCGCTCAATCGGCGATGGCGCGGCCAGAACAAGCCCACCAACGTGCTGTCGTTCCCGACCCCAGCCGGGCCGGTGACCAAGCCGGTGACCAAGCCGGCCGCGAAGTCCGGGCGCTGCTCCTCGCATCATCTCGGCGACATCGTGATCGCCTATGAGACGACCGCAAGGGAGGCCCGCGACGAGGGCAAGCCGCTCCACCATCACCTCGCCCATTTGGCGCTGCATGGCTTTCTCCACCTTTTGGGCTACGATCACGAATCGCACCGGCAGGCCGAAACCATGGAGCGACGCGAGCGACTGATCCTGGCGCGGCTCGGCGTTCCCGATCCGTATGCGGCGCGTGACGCTGCATGATTGATTCTGCCATGGCCGAGAGCGACGCGCCGAAAATCAGCGACAGCACCGAGCCAGCGGGCGAGAGCCGCAACCTGCCGGTTCCAGTCCCCCCCAAGGGCGAGCCCGTCGACGCAAACGAGCGCTGGTTTGCGCGCATCCTGCGCGCGGTGTTCGGCTGGAAGACAGGATCGATCCGCTCCGACCTCGAGGTGGTGCTGGAGGCGAGCACGCCCGCCGAGAGCGGCTTCTCGCCCGAAGAAAGCACGATGCTCCGCAACATCCTGGCGCTGCGCGAGCGCCGGATCGCCGACGTGATGGTGCCGCGGGCGGACATCGTCGCGGTGCAGCAGGACATCGCGCTCGGCGAGCTCATCAAGGTGTTCGAGACCGCCGCACATTCGCGCCTCGTCGTCTACAACGACACGCTCGACGACCCGACCGGCATGGTGCACATCCGCGATCTCGTCGCCTTCATGACGGCGCGCGCGACCGTCGACGCGGAGAAGAATACGCGGCGCAAGCGCCCGCTGCCGGCGGGCCTCGACCTGCGCGCGCTCGACCTCTCGCTGGCGCTGTCGGCCGCGCGGATCCTGCGCCAGACGCTGTTCGTGCCGCCGTCGATGCCGGCGATCGACCTGCTGGCGAAGATGCAGGCGACGCGCGTGCACCTCGCGCTGGTCATCGACGAGTACGGCGGCACCGACGGGCTGGTGTCGATCGAGGACCTGGTCGAGCTGATCGTCGGCGACATCGAGGACGAGCACGACGAGCGCGGCGAGCATCCGGTGGTGCGCCAGGCGGACGGCTCCTACCTCGCCCACGCGCGCGCGAGCCTCGAGGAGGTCGTCGCCCTGGTCGGCGCCGACTTCGACGTCGGCGAGGCGACCGAGGAGGTCGACACCCTCGGCGGCTATCTCGCGACCCGCATCGGCCGCGTGCCGGTGCGCGGCGAACTCGTGCCCGGGCCGGGACCCTACGAGATCGAGGTGCTCGACGCCGATCCGCGCCGCGTCAAGCGCGTGCGCATCTACCGCAGCCGTCAGCCGGCCGCCCACAACGGTGTCCGCCCGGCCCGCGCCGCGGCGCCGGCACTGGCGCCGGGCGCCGCATCCCCGCAACCCGCCGCCGCTCCATCGCCGCAGCCTGCCGCCGCCGAACCCAAGCCGCCGCGCGAACCGTGAAGACCTTCACCCGCCTTGCTCAACCGATCGTTCTCGCCTGGGGCTTTCGGCGGGCGCTGATCGCGTTTCTCGCCGGCGCCGCCTCGGCGCTCGCGATCACGCCGGTCAACGCCGACCCGAGCTCTTTCATCACGGTATGGCCGGTGATGTTCGTGACCGTCCCGGTCGCGGTCTGGCTGCTCGACGGCGCCGCCGCCGGGCGTTGGGGCGGGATCGTCGCGGCGGCCGTCACCGGATGGTGGTTCGGTTTCGGCTACTTTCTGGCCGGCCTCTACTGGATCGGCCATGCCTTCCTGGTCGACGCCAAGGACGTCGCGCTTTTCGGTCCCCTGATGCCGATCGCCGTGGTGGGGCTGCCGGCCTATCTCGCGCTCTACACCGCGTTCGGCTGCGCGCTTGCCCGTCTGTTCTGGACGCGCGGGCTCTTGCGCGTTCTCACCTTCGCGGCCGCGCTCACGCTCGCCGAATGGCTGCGCGGCCACCTGCTCACCGGATTTCCCTGGAATGCGCTCGGCTATTCGCTGACGACGCCGCTCGTGCTCGCCCAATGCACCGCCCTGTTCGGCGTGTGGGGGCTGACATTCATCGCGCTCGCCGTCTTCGCCTCGCCGGCGGTGCTTGCCGACGAGCGCGCCGACACGCGCTGGCCGTGGCTTGCTCCGGCGGCGGCGGCGGTCGTGCTCGTTGCGATCGCGATCTACGGCACGGTGCGGCTCGCCACGACGCCCACCGCTTACGTGGATGGCGTGAAGCTGCGCATCATGCAGCCGAACGTGCCGCAGGACGAGAAGTTCAGCTACGCCAACAAGACGCAGGTGATGCAACACTACCTCGCGCTGTCCGACCGCGCGACGGGGCCGAGCTCCTCCGGGGTCGCCTCCGCGACCTTGCTGATCTGGCCCGAATCGGCGTTTCCGTTCTTCCTCACCCGCGAGCCGGACGCGCTCGCGCAGATCGCCGCACTGCTGCACGGCGGGCCGGTGCTGATCACCGGCGCGGCACGCGCGGGCGACCTCGCTCCGGTGACGCGCGACCTGCACGCCTACAACTCGGTCTACGTCATCGACAACGGGGGCAACATCCTGTCGGTCTACGACAAGGTGCATCTCGTGCCGTTCGGCGAGTATCTGCCGTTCCAGCACCTGCTCGAGCGTATCGGGCTACGCCAGCTCACCCGGCTACAGGGCGGCTTTCTCGCCGGCGACCGCCGCCGCCTGCTGGCGCCGCCGGGGGTGCCGAAGATGCTTCCCCTCATCTGTTACGAGATCATCTTCCCCCACGCCGTCCTGCCGGCAGGCGAGCGCCCGGGCTGGATGCTCAACCTCACCAACGACGCCTGGTTCGGCGAGAGCGCCGGCCCCTACCAGCATTTCCAGCAGGCGCGCGTACGCGCGATCGAGGAGGGGCTGCCGCTGGTGCGCGCCGCCAATACCGGCATTTCGGCGGTGGTCGATCCGGTCGGGCGAATCATCCACTCGCTGGCGCTTGGCAGCGAGGGCGTCCTCGACTCGGCGCTGCCGCAGCCGATCGCGCAAACGGTGTACTCGCGCTGGGGCGATCTTCCGCTCGCAGTGCTGATCGCCGGGATTCTGTTGATGGCTGCCGTCCGCCGCATGCAACGATAGAATGGTCGATCGCCATTTGAGCATAGCCGTACCGTCACAATCAGCGAGTATTCCTTAGACGAGCTATAAAGTATTCGCTACGAATACCCTCAAGATCCGTAAATTTTAGAAATTAATATTCAATAGGAAGACGTGGAGGAAAATTCTTCCACGCATGAAGACTTTCCCTCCCCTACGTCATGCAACCGTAAATTCAGGACGGTTTCGTCATCCTACCTTGGGGGACCGTTGAAAATACGGGCGGTTCAGCCCAAAGTGGTTAATGGGCAATATGCTGTCGTTATGGCTGAGGAAAGAAAATGGCCAAAAAGGCTCCCAACCCTATTGATAGGCATGTTGGAAGTCGGGTGCGGATGCGGCGGATGATGCTCTCGATGAGCCAGGAAAAGCTCGGCGACGCATTGGGCCTGACCTTTCAGCAGGTGCAAAAATACGAGAAGGGCACCAATCGAATTGGCGCCAGCCGCCTGCAGCAGATTTCGAGCATTCTCCAGGTTCCGGTGTCCTTCTTTTTCGAGGGCGCGCCCGACGTGCCGGGCCGCGTGCCCAACGGCAAGGAAGCACCCTCGACGGCCTACGTGTCGGATTTTCTCGCGACCTCCGACGGCCTCGCCTTGACCAAGGCCTTCATGCGCATCGCCGACGCCAAGCTGCGCCGGCGCATCGTCGACCTGGTCGAGCAGATCGCCGGCGGCGAGGAGACTTGAGCGAAAGGCCACCGCGCGCGGCCGTTCTGCCCACGAATCCCACGAGTGCCCACACCTTGACCCCGGTGCGCGACACTGCAAGAAACACCCGCCTATCCGAGTTTCAAGATCGATGCGGGCCCGTCCGCGTCGCGCGGGGAGTGATCACCGGTGTCGCACGCAAACTACCTGTTCACGAGCGAGTCCGTTTCCGAAGGCCATCCCGACAAGGTGTGCGACCGCATCTCCGACGAGGTGGTCGACGCCTTCTTCGACCAGGCCTCGCGTAACGGCTTCGACCCGCGCAATGTGCGCGTCGCCTGCGAGACGCTGTGCACCACGAACCGCGTCGTCATCGCGGGCGAGACGCGCGGGCCCGCGGGCATCACCAAGGACTACATCTCCCATCTGGCGCGGCTCGCCATCAAGGACATCGGCTACGAGCAGGCCGGCTTCCACTGGGAGAAGGCCAACGTCGAGGTTTACCTGCACGCCCAGTCGACCGACATCGCTCAGGGGGTCGACGCGGCCGGCAACAAGGACGAGGGCGCGGGCGACCAGGGCATCATGTTCGGCTACGCGTGCCGCGAGACGCCGGAGCTGATGCCGGCGCCGATCTACTATGCGCACAAGATCCTCAAGGTGATGAAAGAGGCGCGTCACGCCGGCGAGACGAAGGCGCTCGGCCCCGACGCCAAGAGCCAGGTGACGATCCGCTACGAGAACGGCAAGCCCGTCGAGGCCACCCAGATCGTGGTCTCGACCCAGCATCTCGACGAGAACCTGTCCTCACACGACATCCAGGCGATCGTAGAGCCCTACGTGCTCAAGGCGCTGCCGCAGGGCTGGGTCAACAAGAAGACGATCTGGCACGTCAACCCCACCGGCAAGTTCGTGATCGGCGGCCCTGACGGCGACTGCGGGCTCACTGGCCGCAAGATCATCGTCGATACCTATGGCGGTGCCGCTCCGCACGGCGGCGGCGCCTTTTCGGGCAAGGACCCGAGCAAGGTCGACCGCTCGGCCGCTTATGCGGCGCGCTATCTCGCCAAGAACGTGGTTGCGGCCGGCGTCGCCGACCGCTGCTGCATCCAGATCTCCTATGCGATCGGCGTCGCCAAGCCGCTGTCGATCTATGTCGACCTGCAGGGCACCGGCAAGGTTCCCGAGACCAAGGTCGAGAAGGCTCTCGCCGAGGTCATGGATCTGAGCCCGCGCGGCATCCGCGAGCACCTCAAGCTCAACCGGCCGATCTATGCGCGCACCTCGGCCTACGGCCATTTCGGCCGCGCGCCCGACGCGGACGGCGGCTTCTCATGGGAGAAGACCGATCTCGCCGACGCGCTGCGCAGCGCGGTCAGCTGAGCGACACCCCCGAACGATCGCGCGGCGGCGCCTTCTTCGGCCGGCGCAAGGGCCATCCGCTGCGGCCGCATCAGGCCGCGCTGATGGAGAGCCTGCTGCCGCGCCTTGCGCTCGACTTGAAGGCGCCGGCACCTGCGCCACTCGCCTCGCTGTTCGCCCATGCGCCGGAGGTGATCGGCCTCGAGATCGGCTTCGGCGGCGGCGAGCACCTCGTCGCCCAGGCGGCTACCCATCCCGACATGGGCTTCATCGGCTGCGAGCCGTTCGTCAACGGCATGGCGAAGGCGCTGGCGCTGATCGAGGCGCAAGGTCTTTCCAATAGAGGTAATATCCGCCTGCACTTCGGCGACGCGAGCGACCTGCTGGCCTGGCTGCCGCCTGGCGCCCTCGCCCGCATCGACCTGCTCTATCCCGACCCTTGGCCCAAGCGCCGTCACTGGAAGCGCCGCTTCGTGCAGGAGCAGCGCATCGTCGAGCTCGCCCGCGTCCTGCGGCCCGGCGGCGTCTTTCGCTTCGCCACCGACTGGCCGGACTATGCGGCCTGGACGCTGGAGCGGCTGATATGCTCACCGCTCTTCGCGTGGACCGCCGAGCGCGCCGACGACTGGCGCAAACCATGGCAGGGCTTCACGCAGACGCGCTACGAAGCCAAGGCCATCCAGGCCGGCCGCGCGCCGTGCTATCTGGTGTTCCGCCGCGCCGCGTAGGCTGCTGCAACGCCTTCAACCGGCCGGTCGCGACGGCGGATAGAGCGTGAGCAACGCATCGGCCGCGGCCTGCGCCCGCACCTCGATTTCGGCCGGCGTCGGCGGCTCGCACACCCGCAGCAGCAGCCGAATCATCAGGTCGCCCCACAGCATCGGCACAAAACGAGCCGTGATGGCGGCCGGGTCGCCGGCGCCGATGAGGCCCCGCGCCTGGACCTTGGCGATCCATTCGCTGATCGCTTGCCAGTTGGCTTCGCGCCCGCCGGCGTCGAGCACACGGGCAACTTCGGGCGCGTGGTCCGCTTCGGCGACCGCGAGCCGGTAGACCGCGAGCACGTTGGGATCGCAGATGCCGCGCAGGATGGAGGTGCCGAGGGCAACGAGCGTCGCCGCCACCTCGGCCCGGCTCTGCGGGATCGATGCCGCGAGATCCACGGGCTGACGCATCCGGCGCGCGCGTTCGGTGATGCAGGCGGTCAGCATTGCCTGCTTGTCGTCGAACAGCGCATAGAGATCGCGTTTCGACACCTTGGCCCGCGTGGCGATCTCGAGCGTGCTGGTGCCGGAATAACCGCGCTCCCGGAAGAGCGCGAAGGCCGCCTTCAGCACCCGCTCGCGTGGCGGCGAATCCGGAACCGCCGTGCGCCCGCGGGCGCTCACGCGTCGTTGAACGGACTTCATCGGAAATTCCTTCGTTGGTACGACCGAGTACCGCATCGCCGAAGCCGGTTGGTACCTAACGGTACCAGACGCGGGTGGAAACGCAACCGTCAACGCAAGGAGGATTGCATGCTGCTGATCGCGAGCATCCTGCTGCGCTAGGCCCGCCCAAACGCGAGGCCGTCCACGCATCCCGGCCTCGTCGAAAAAGTTTTCGCCGAGCCGGCGATTTGCCGGCCGGTCGGCCCTTGTACGGAATTGAAAAACCGCTATATTCGCGATGTCCTTGATTGGACATCTCATAACGGTCGGGTATGACCCGAACGGCTTTTGAGAGTGGGCCCCGCCCGGGACCCGCTCTTTTTTGTTACCTGAGCGGGCCCGCGACGATGTCGTGACGGAACGCGCCCCGGGCAGAACGATCACTGTTGGTTAACGGCGGGCCGCGAGGCCGAGGACCATAACGACACGCATGGACGAGACGACGCACGCACCCGCACAAACCGAGCCGCGCCTCATCGCGGAGAGCGGAACGGCGGCGCGCGTTGCGGCGCTGGCGGAACCGGTGCTCGAAAGCCTCGGGCTGCGGCTCGTGCGGGTGCGCGTCTCCGGCCAGGACGGCTGCACCGTCCAGGTGATGGCCGAGCGGGGCGACGGCACCCTGCAGATCGAGGAGTGTGAGGCCGTTTCGCGCGCGCTCTCGCCGGTGCTCGACGCGGCCGACCCGATCGACCGCGCCTACCGACTGGAGATATCCTCGCCCGGGATCGACCGCCCGCTGGTGCGGCGCTCCGATTTCGAGCGTCACGCCGGCCATGTGGTCAAGATCGAGATGGCCGTCATGGTCGACGGCCGCAAGCGGTTCCGCGGCGTGCTGCTCGGGGCGCAGGGCGACATGGCGCGCATCCGCAGCGAGGACGCCGACGCAAAGCCCGGCGAAGCCGACGAGACCCTGCTGCGGATCGACGACATGGCCGAGGCGAAGCTCGTGCTGACCGACGCGCTCGTCACCGAGGCGCTGCGCCGCGCCAAGAACGAGGAGCGCGCGACGCGCAACGAGGAAGGCCGGAACCCTGACGAAACCGGCGCGGCGGAGCGCCAGGCTCAAGTCCGTGCCCGCCGCCATCCGCGTCCCTACAAACACAACAATTCGCGCAACAATTCGCGCAGGAATCCGCACGACAATTCCCGCCGCCCGCCCGCACAGAGCCGGCCGGCGGCCCAGAACGAGGGAGAATGACAATGGCCGTCAGTGCCAACAGGCTCGAGCTTCTGCAGATCGCCGACGCGGTCGCGCGCGAGAAGTCGATCGACCGCGGCATCGTGATCGCCGCGATGGAGGACGCCATCGCCAAGGCCGCCCGCTCGCGCTACGGCAGTGAGACCGAGGTGCGCGCCGAGATCGATCCGAAGAAGGGCGAGCTGCGGCTGTCGCGCCACATGCTGGTAGTCGAGACGGTCGAGAATCCGGCGAACCAGATCGGCCTCGAGGACGCGCGCCGGCACAATCCGGCGGCGCAGATCGGCGACGTGATCGCCGATACGCTGCCACCGCTCGAGTACGGACGCATCGCGGCGCAGTCGGCAAAGCAGGTGATCGTGCAGAAGGTGCGCGAGGCCGAGCGCGACCGGCAGTACCAGGAATACAAGGACCGCATCGGCGACATCGTCAACGGCATCGTCAAGCGGGTGGAGTATGGCAACGTGGTGGTCGATCTCGGCCGCGGCGAGGCGATCGTGCGGCGCGACGAGATGCTGCCGCGCGAGCAATTCCGCAACGGCGACCGCATCCGCGCCTATATCTACGACGTTCGCCGCGAGCCGCGCGGCCCGCAGATCTTCCTCTCGCGCACGCATCCGCAGTTCATGGCGAAGCTGTTCGCACAGGAGGTGCCGGAAATCTACGACGGCATCGTCGAGGTCAAGGCGGTCGCGCGCGACCCGGGCTCGCGCGCCAAGATCGCGGTGATCTCGCGTGACAGCGCGGTCGATCCGGTCGGCGCCTGCGTCGGCATGCGCGGCTCGCGCGTGCAGGCGGTCGTCAACGAGCTCCAAGGCGAGAAGATCGACATCATCCCGTGGTCGCCCGACATCGCGACCTTCGTGGTCAATGCGCTCGCGCCCGCCGAGGTCGCCAAGGTCGTGCTCGACGAGGACAAGGAGCGCATCGCGGTCGTCGTGCCCGATCAGCAGCTCTCGCTCGCGATCGGCCGGCGCGGCCAGAACGTGCGGCTCGCCTCCCAGCTCACCGGCTGGGACATCGACATCCTCACCGAGCAGGAGGAGTCGGAGCGTCGCCAGGCAGAGTTCGAGAAGCGCTCGAAGATGTTCATGGAAGCGCTCAACGTCGACGAGGTGGTCGGCCAATTGCTCGCCTCGGAAGGCTTCGGCTCGGTCGAGGAGCTCGCCGCGGTCGAGCTCAAGGAGGTCGCCTCGATCGAAGGGTTCGACGAGGAGACCGCGAGCGAGCTGCAGACGCGCGCGCGCGATTACCTCGCGCAGATCGAGGCCGAGCTCGACGAGAAGCGCAAGGCGCTCGGCGTCGAGGACGAGCTCAAGGAGGTTCCCGGCATCACGACCAAGGAGCTGGTCGCGCTCGGCGAGAACGGCATCAAGACGGTCGAGGACCTGGCCGGCTGTGCGACCGACGATCTCGCCGGCTGGAGCGAGCGCAAGGACGGCGAGACCACGCACAATGCGGGCTTCCTCGACGGCTTCGATCTCACCCGCGAGGAATGCGAGGCGTTGATCATGCAGGCGCGCCTCAAGGCAGGCTGGATCACCGAGGCCGATCTCGCGCCCCCGCCAACCGAGGAGGCGCCGATCGAGCCGGCGCCGGCCGCGGAGTAAGGCAGAACAGCGATGCTCGCGCACCTCGACAACACCGATCTCGATGCCGGTCCGCGCCGCGCGGCCGGCCGCGAGCGGCTGTGCGTCGTGACGCGCGAGGTCAAGCCGACCGACGAGATGATCCGGTTCGTCGCGGGGCCGGATCGCACCGTGGTCCCCGATCTCAAGCGCAAGCTGCCGGGCCGCGGCGTGTGGGTGACGGCAAGCCGCGAATGCCTTGCCGCCGCCGTCAAGCGCGGGGTCTTTGCGCGAGCGTTCGGCGCCGACGTGACCGTTGCGACGGACCTGGCGGATCAGGTGCAGGGGCTGCTCGAGCGCGCCTTCCTCGACGCGCTCGCCATCGCCCGCAAGGCCGGCGAGGTCGTGAGCGGCCACGCCAAGGTCGAGGCGGCAGCCGAGGACGGTGCTGCCGTAGCGTTCTTACAAGCGCTTGAGGCTGGACCGGAGGGTGTGCGCCAGATCATGGCTGCGATCCGGCGTGGTTATCCCGAAGTTGCCGCCAATGTCCCGGTGATCAAGGCATTCACGTCGGCCCAATTGGATTTGGCACTTGCACGACCAAATGTGGTACATGCTGCCCTGCTCGCGGGCCGCGCCACCGAGACCGTGATGGCGCGCTGGCGTGCTCTCGCGCGCCTCCGGGTGCCTGAACCGGACCGCGCGGACGCAAGTTGACCGTGAAAATCAGGCCTGAACAACAGACCCCAACCGTGGGATTGGAATGACTGAGACGAAACATCCCGGCGAGAAACTGACGGTCGCCCCGGCCAAAGGAACCCTGTCGCTCAAGCGACCCGGGATCGAGCAGGGCGTCGTGAAGCAGAGCTTCAGCCACGGCCGCACCAAGACGGTGATGGTCGAGAAGGTGAAGAGCCGCCGGCCCGACATGAAGCCGGAGCCGGCGCCCGCCGCCGCACCAGCCGCGGGTTCCGCCGCTGGCGGTGCCGTGCGCCGGGGCGGCGTTGCTCCGCGCGGCGCCGCGCCTGCGCCATCGACGGCGCCCGCGCCCACCGCGCCCAAGCGCTCCAGCGGCCTGGTGCTGCCGAAGCTCACCACGGAGGAACACGCCGCGCGCATGAGCGCGCTCGAAAGCGCCAAGGTACGCGAGGCCGAGGAACGCCGCATCGCCGAGGCAGAGGAGGCCCGCCGCCGCGAACGGGAGACCGTCGAGCAGGGCGAGCGCAAGGCCGCCGAAGCGCGCAAGCGCGAGGAGGAGGATCGCCGCCGCCACGAGGAGGAGGCGAAACAGCGCGCCGAGCGGGAGGCGACGAAGCGCTTCGGCGACGGCGAGGCGAAGGCCAAGGCCACCACCACGACCGCCCGGGCGAAGCCCACGAGCGCGCCCCTCAACCTGCGCAAGGTCGTTCCCGAGGCCGACGACGACGAGGGTCCGCGCACGCCGCGGCGTCCTGGCGCGCCGGCGCGGCCGGCCGCCCCGGCGCGTCCGACCCGCGGCGCCGGCGGCGAGAAGCGCCGCGGCCGTCTCACGGTGCAAAACGCGGCCGACGTCGGCGAGGTGCGCGAGCGCTCGGTCGCCTCGTTCCGTCGCCGCACCCAGCGCCTGATGCGCGGTGCCGCCGGCAACGAGGCCAAGGAAAAGCTCGTGCGCGAGGTCACGATCCCGGAGGCGATCACCATCCAGGAGCTCGCCAACCGCATGGCCGAGCGCGCCGTCGACGTCATCCGCCTGCTGATGAAGCAGGGACAGATGTTCAAGATCACCGACGTGATCGATGCCGACACCGCCCAGCTCGTCGCCGAGGAGCTCGGCCACACGGTGAAACGCGTCGCCGCCGCCGACGTCGAGGAAGGCCTGTTCGACATTCCCGACAACCCGGAGGACCTGTCGCCGCGTCCGCCGGTCGTGACCATCATGGGCCACGTCGACCACGGCAAGACGTCGCTGCTCGACGCGATCCGCAGCACCAACGTCACCGAAGGCGAGGCGGGTGGCATCACGCAGCACATCGGCGCCTACCAGGTGACAGCGCCGTCCGGCGCGGTGATCACCTTCATCGACACGCCGGGCCACGCCGCCTTCACGGCGATGCGCGCGCGCGGCGCCAAGGTCACCGACATCGTCGTGCTGGTGGTCGCGGCGGACGACGGCGTGATGCCGCAGACCGTCGAGGCGATCCAGCATGCCAAAGCCGCCAAGGTGCCGATGATCGTCGCCATCAACAAGATGGACAAGCCGGACGCCAAGCCCGAGCGGGTGCGCACCGAGCTGCTCCAGCACGAGGTGCAGGTCGAGTCGCTCGGCGGCGATGTGCTCGACGTCGAGGTCTCGGCTACCAAGAAGACCAATCTCGACAAGCTGCTCGAGACCATCGGCCTGCAGGCCGAAATCCTCGACCTCAAGGCCAACCCGTACCGGCCGGCCGAAGGCACCGTGATCGAGGCGAAGCTCGACCGCGGCCGCGGCCCGGTCGCGACCGTGCTGATCCAGCGCGGCACGCTGCATGTCGGCGACATCGTCGTCGCCGGCGCCGAATGGGGGCGCGTGCGCGCGCTCATCTCGGATACGGGCGAGTCGGTCGAGCTCGCCGGCCCGTCGGTCCCGGTCGAGGTGCTCGGCTTCAACGGCACGCCCGAGGCGAGCGACCGCCTCGCGGTGGTCGAGGACGAGGCGCGCGCCCGCGAGGTGACGGATTATCGCGCCCGCGAGCGGCGCGAGAAGCAGGCGGCCCGCGCCGCGCACATGCGCGGCTCGCTCGAGCAGATGATGAGTCAGCTCAAGACCTCCGGGCGCAAGGAATTCCCGCTCGTCATCAAGGGCGACGTGCAGGGCTCGGTGGAGGCGATCGTTGGCGCGCTCGAGAAGCTCGGCACGTCCGAGGTCGCGGCGCGCATTCTGCTGGCGGGCGTCGGCGGCATCACCGAGTCGGACGTGACGCTGGCCGAGGCCTCCGGCGCCGCCATCATCGGCTTCAACGTGCGCGCCCACAAGGAAGCGCGCGAGGCGGCCGAGCGCACCGGCACGGAAATCCGCTACTACAACATCATCTACAACCTCGTCGATGACGTGAAGAAGGCGATGTCCGGCCTGCTCGCGCCCACCCTGCGCGAGACCATGCTGGGCAACGCCATGATCCTCGAGGTGTTCAACATCTCGAAGGTCGGCAAGGTCGCGGGCTGCCGGGTCACCGACGGCGTCGTCGAGCGCGGCGCCAACGTGCGGCTGATCCGCGACAACGTCGTCATCCATGAAGGCAAGCTGTCACAGCTCAAGCGCTTCAAGGACGACGCGCGCGAGGTCACCGCCGGCCAGGAGTGCGGCATGGCGTTCGAGAATTACCAGGACATGCGTCCGGGCGACGTCATCGAGTGCTACCGGGTGGAGCAGATTCAACGCTCGCTCTGAGTCCGATACTCAGGCCGGCGCCGGAACCACCCGCAACCATTGGAACGGACATTGTTTGGCGCAGGCGGCCGTTGGCCGCCTGCAAGCCGCCATTGCGAGGTAGATTCTCATGGCACGCGACCATCATCGCGACCAAGCCGCTGGTCCTTCCCAGCGCGCGTTGCGCGCCGCGGAAGTCATCCGCCACGCCCTCGCGGAGATCCTCGCGCGCGGCGAGGTGCATGATCCGGTGCTCGAGGGCCACGTGATCACGGTGCCCGAGGTGCGCATGACACCGGACCTCAAGCTCGCCACCATCTACGTGATGCCGCTCGGCGGACGCGACGAGAGGGCGGTAGTCGAGGCGCTCGAGCGCAACAAGCGCTACCTGCGCGCCGAGATCGCGCACCGCGTGAATTTGAAGTTCGCGCCCGACATCCGCTTCCGCATCGACGAGCGCTTCGACGAGGCCGAGCGCATCGACAAGCTGCTGCGCTCGCCGGAAGTGCAGCGGGATTTGCAGGGCGACGACGATGATGAATGAGACCAAGGAGCCGGCGTCGCCCGTGGCGGCCGGCGAAGAGGGCGGCCCCCTCCCTGATCCTCCCCCGCAAACGGCGGAGGGGAAAAAGCAGCAGCGCCAGGTCAAGCGCGAGAAGCATGACGTGCACGGCTGGGTCGTGCTCGATAAGCCCGTCGGCATGACATCGACGCATGCGGTGTCGGTGATCAAGCGCCTGTTCAAGGCGAAGCGCGCCGGGCATGCCGGCACGCTCGACCCGCTCGCGTCCGGCTGCCTGCCGATCGCGCTCGGCGAGGCGACCAAGACGGTGCCGTTCGTCATGGACGGACAGAAGACGTATCTTTTTACCGTCAGATGGGGCGAGGAGCGCGATACCGACGACGCCGAGGGTCGGGTCGTGGCGGAGAGCGCCGAACGACCGGGAATCGAGGCGATCCGGGCGATCCTGCCAAACTTCATCGGCACCATCGTCCAGATGCCGCCGCGGTTTTCCGCCATCAAGGTTGCGGGCGAGCGCGCCTACGACATCGCGCGGGACGGCGAGGAGGTCGAGTTGCAGCCGCGGCCCGTGGAGGTGACCCACCTCGACATCGTCGCGACGCCGGACGCGAACCGCACGGTATTTGCCGCCCGATGCGGCAAAGGCACTTATGTACGGGCGCTGGCGCGCGACATGGGGCGGCTGCTCGGCTGCCGTGGCCATGTCTCGGCCCTGCGTCGCACCGCGGTCGGGTCCTTTAACGAACCCGACCTGATGACCCTGGAAAAGCTCGAGTCTTTGTGCCATAGAGCGGCCGCCGGCGAGGGAAGCCTCGCCGACGCGCTCATGCCCGTTGCGACCGCGCTGGACGACATCCCGGCGCTGGCCGTCAGTCGGGCCGATGCGGCGAGGCTCCAGCGGGGCCAAGCCGTCCTGATGCGCGGACGGGACGCGCCCGTGTTCAGCGGCACCCTGTATGTCACGGTCTCGGGCCAGCTTATCGCCCTAGCCGAGGTCGACGGCGGTGAAATCGTTCCCAAGCGCGTGTTCAACCTGGCCGGACTGCATGGCAGAGCCGGCCGAAGCCAAGGTGTTTGACCGATGTCGGTTACGACCGAGAAGAAGGCGGAAGTCATCCGCAAGTATGCCAAGAGGCCGAACGATACCGGCTCGCCCGAGGTGCAGATCGCGATCCTGTCGGAGCGGATCAACAATCTCACCGAGCATTTCAAGAGCCACGTGAAGGACAATCATTCGCGGCGCGGCTTGCTCAAGATGGTGTCCCAGCGTCGCCAGCTGCTCGATTATCTCAAGCGCGCCAACGAAGGCAGCTACAAGAACCTGATCGAAAAGCTCGGCATTCGTCGCTGAACGCGTTTGCGCGGGCGTACCCCGCGCATTTTGTTGGCGGATGGCGTCTCGAGCATGGTCCCGAAAGTGGTTACCGGTTTTCGGGAAAGACCATGCTCCAGTAAGAGTCGCATCCGTCATTTCCAGACCGGCCGCAGGTGCTGCCGGGACATTGCCGGACTCGCAAGAGTGCGCAGCCCGGTCACAGAAGGCTCGAAAGCCATGGCAGGATCGCCGGATGCTGTTTGCAGGCCGTTCGCCCGCAGCCTCTCGCCGTCTTGCTCATGGCTTTGCGAGCGGTCCGCAAACCCAGAGAGAAAGAAGCAATGTTCGACATTCATCGTGAGGAGATCGATTGGGCCGGGCGCAAGCTCGTCCTCGAAACCGGCAAGGTAGCGCGTCAAGCCGACGGCGCGGTCGTCGCCACCTATGGCGAGTCGATCGTGCTCGCGACCGTGGTCTCCGCCAAGGAGCCCAAGGCCGGCATCGATTTTCTCCCCCTCACTTGCAATTACCAGGAAAAGACCTACGCGGCAGGCCGCATTCCGGGCGGCTATTTCAAGCGCGAAGGCCGCCCGACCGAGAAGGAGACGCTGGTCTCCCGCCTGATCGACCGCCCGGTCCGCCCCCTCTTCGCCGAAGGCTATCGCTGCGACACGCAGGTCATCGTCACCACGCTCTCGCACGACCTCGAGAACGATCCCGACATCCTCGCCATGGTGGCGGCCTCGGCCGCGCTCACCCTCTCGGGCGCGCCGTTCATGGGCCCGATCGGCGCCGCGCGCGTCGGCTTCATCAACAACGAGTACGTGCTCAACCCGCAGGTCGACGAGATGCCGGAGAGCAAGCTCGACCTCGTGGTCGCCGGCACCAAGGACGCCGTGCTGATGGTCGAGTCGGAAGCCAAGGAGCTGTCCGAGCCGGTCATGCTCGGCGCCGTGATGTTCGGCCACAAGCACATGCAGCCGGTCATCGATGCGATCATCCGGCTCGCCGAGAAGGCCGCCAAGGAGCCGCGCGACTTCAAACCGGCCGACAATTCGGCGCTGGAGAAGGAGATCCTCGGCTTCATCGAGCCCGAGCTGCGCGCCGCCTACGCGATCCCGCGCAAGCAGGAGCGCTACGCCGCCGTCGACGCCTGCAAGGCGAAGGTGATGGCGAAGTTCATTCCCGAGGGCGTCGAGCCCCCGCCGCATGACAAGCTGAAGGTGGCCGCGGTCTTCAAGGAGCTCGAAGCGAAGATCGTGCGCTGGAACATCCTCGACACCGGCAAGCGGATCGACGGGCGCGACGTCAAGACCGTGCGGCCGATCGTGGCCGAGGTCGGCGTGCTGCCGCGCGCGCACGGCTCGGCGCTGTTCACCCGCGGCGAGACACAGGCCCTCGTGGTCGCGACGCTGGGCACCGGCGAGGACGAGCAGTACGTCGACGCGCTCACCGGGACCTACAAGGAGACGTTTCTCCTGCACTACAACTTCCCGCCGTTCAGCGTCGGCGAGACCGGCCGCCTCGGCTCGCCGGGCCGACGCGAGATCGGCCACGGCAAGCTCGCCTGGCGCGCGATCCGTCCGGTGCTGCCGCTGCACCATGACTTTCCCTACACGCTGCGCGTCGTCTCCGAGATCACCGAGTCGAACGGCTCGTCCTCGATGGCGACCGTGTGCGGCACCTCGCTCGCGCTGATGGATGCCGGCGTGCCGCTCAAGGCGCCGACCGCGGGCATCGCGATGGGCCTGATTCTCGAGGACAAGCGCTTCGCGGTGCTCTCGGACATCCTCGGCGACGAGGATCATCTCGGCGACATGGACTTCAAGGTGGCGGGTACCGAAAGGGGCGTGACCTCGCTCCAGATGGACATCAAGATCGCCGGCATCACCGAGGAGATCATGCGGGTCGCGCTGACCCAGGCCAAGGACGGCCGCCTGCACATCCTGGGCGAGATGGCGAAGGCGATCACCACGGCGCGCGCCGAGCTCGGCGAGCACGCGCCGCGCATCGAGGTGATCACCATCCCGACCGACAAGATCCGGGAGGTGATCGGCTCGGGCGGCAAGGTGATTCGCGAGATCGTCGAGAAGACCGGCGCCAAGATCGACATCTCCGACGACGGCACCGTCAAGGTCGCCTCCGCCAACGGCGAGTCGATTCGCGCGGCGCTCAACTGGATCAAGTCGATCGCCTCGGATCCGGAGGTCGGCCACATCTACGAGGGCACGGTCGTCAAGGTGATGGACTTCGGCGCGTTCGTGAACTTCTTCGGCTCACGCGACGGCCTCGTCCACATCAGCCAGCTCGCCCCCAACCGGGTGCAGAAGGTGACCGACGTCGTGAAGGAAGGCGACAAGGTCAAGGTGAAGCTGCTCGGCTTCGACGACCGCGGCAAGGTGCGCCTGTCGATGAAGGTGGTCGACCAGGCGACCGGCGAGGACCTCGAGGCGAAGCGCAAGGCGGACGCGCCCGCGGAGGCGCCGCCGGCGGCGGAGTGAGCTGTCAACAGCTGAAGCAACAGAAGGGCGGCCTTGGGGCCGCCCTTTTTGTTCGCGAGGCTTGGCGCCTCGCTCGACGGACGGCTGGGATGGCTGACGCCTATCACATCACGGTGTTCGACAATTTTCACCGCGGCGACCTCGACGCCTGCTGGATGAGCGGCACGTATTCGACGGCGGATGCGGCCATCGCGTCGGTGAAATCGACGGTCGATCGGCAACTCAGGCACTTCTGGTCCGAGGCCTGCGGTCGGGACGGGGGCCGTCCGACCCTCGATGACCTCATTTCCCGGTACAATTCGTTCGCTGAGACACCTGTCGCGTTCAACAGTGATGGCGTGAGCATCTTCGACACCACGGCGTACATGGAATCTCGAGCCGCTGAAATGATCAGCGAGGCGGCAGCTCAGGCCGACCGTAACAACCGCGAGACGACGACTCGATCACCGTCCCGCGCTCGTGCCCACGGGCACGAGCAGCTCGTCGAGCTGTGCCCGCCATGCCGGCGATGGCGCGGTCGAGAGCCTCCTGCGAGGGATAGAGCCCGTGCAGGATCAGCAGCGTCTTGCCGCCTCTTTCCTCGAACGTCCCCGTGGTGACGGCACCGTCGTGGCTTTTCGTCGTTGGTCCAGACGAGGCGCGAAAATGGTATCAGCTCGATGCACCTTCCGAAGAACGCCACAGGCTTCGCGCGGCCGTGGCCGAACTCGAAACGATACCTGCCCCCGACACGAAGGTCGGCCTCGCAGGACGGCCGCGGCGGCGCATCATTTTGCCGGCAAAACTCTTCCTCATGGTGAGTTGCTCACCGGCGTGGCCGACCCCTACGCATGAAACGCGCGGTAGGCGGGAGTGCTATCCTGAGGGTCCGCTGGCACCGAGGTCGGAAACTCCTTGGTGCAATCAGCCCGACGGT